>Ga0209158_1000438_pt1 | contig 31598 bp, 25 predicted proteins | sample GraSoiAngelo_140_FD_185897 | JGI IMG/M metagenome (GOLD analysis project Ga0209158, IMG submission 185897) | Grasslands soil microbial communities from the Angelo Coastal Reserve, California, USA - 14_0929_12_30cm (SPAdes) (version 2) | ecosystem: Environmental > Terrestrial > Soil > Grasslands ...
ACGGCAGGCTATCCAACTGGTGCATCGGCATCAGCCAGCTCCGCGTGATGCTCTGCTGCGCCCCGTACCGGAAGTTGCTCTGATAGCCCGTGTCCGCCGCGATCGCCCGCCCGTCCGGCCGCGTCTCGTGGCCCTTTACCGACTTCGGCGTGGCCACAAACGGCGCGTGCTTCATCATCGTGACTGTGTACGGGAAGGCCGGGTTGTACTTGCAGCGGATCATCAGCCGGCTCACCTTGTAGAACGGATCGCTCGGCTTCCACCCCCGGTACGGCCGGTCCGCCGGGTTCGCATCGACGTAGATGTAGTCGCCGTCGTTGATCCCCCGGTCCTTCGCCGCCTGCGGGTTCACGTGCATCTGGTGCTCGCCGATCCCCGGCGTTCGCTTGTCCATCCGGTACGCGTCGCCGAAGTTCGACTCATACATCTGGATCCAGTCGTTGACCGACCACTGGCTGTGCACCCGGTGCCGGGTCTTCGGGGTCACGCAGTAGAACTGGTACCCCTTCTCCCACAACGGGTTGATGTGCTTGCGCGCCTCAGTCCACGGCAGCTTGGTGTTGCGCACGTGCCGATCATCATGGTGCATGGCCGTGATCGGAATCCCGTAGTCATCGGGCCGCACGAACGGATTGCTGCTAACGATGACGTTGGGCAGGTACGGCGTGCCCTCGGGGTCCTCCCGGTGCACGATGAAGTTCTCCCCGTACTCGATCGCCTCCGGCTCGATCCGGTAGTTCTCGAACCGCCCGGTGCGCGTCCACATCGGCTTCGATTCGTTGACCGAATCCCAGAACGGCATCCGCGGGTAAGTCCGTGTCATCACGAACCAGCCCTTCTCCGCTTGGATCAGCGTCTTCGCGTTGTAACCATACAACGTCGCCGACGCGTCCTGAATGCGCTGCAGGTAGATGTCTACCCGATTCTCGTTCACGAACTTCCAGTGGTCGTTGAACCGCTTATCACCCGTCATCTCCGTCCACTTCGCGGAGACGATGGCGTAACAGTCCAGGTCGTTGCGGGTGTCGTACAAGGGCTTGATCCCGCCCTTCCACACCTGCCACCACGGATTCGACACGGTCGCCGTGACCTCTGGATAGGTGAACTCCATCCAGGAGTTGATGGCGAAGGCCGTGTCGGCGTAGTTCACGCCGGACGTCATCTCCAGGTCCTGGACCGTGATCATCTCCACGTTCGGGTCCACGTTCTTGACCATGTCGTAGTGGTACTTGGAGTTGTTGAGCAAGTTGACGTTGACCGTGTACTCGACCTTGGTCGGCGTGGGCATGTGGGTCTTGCCCGTGAACACCTTGCGCCCGTACTTCGGCGTGTTCACGATCAGCGCCCGGTCCCCATGGTTCCAGTACGCCGGCTCCTCGCCATAGGCGTAGTACTTGACCTTGACCTCCTTGCCGTGCGCATTCGGATCCAGGGTCTGGGCAAACGCGTCCTCCGCGCCCCAGGCCCCGATGCCAGCCCCGGACCACGGCGTCCCCTGCGGGATCCCCGTCTTGTAGTTGCCGGCCCAGGTGTGCTGCCCTGTCCCGAACTTGCCCATGTTGCCGGTGACGATCAGGATCATCGCCGCGCCGCGACCGTTCGCGGTGCAGTGGAACCAGTGGGCCACGCCCTCGCCGTTATGAATCGCCGCGGGCTTGATGGTCCCCGAGTCCCGCGCCCAGCGCACGATCAGGTCCTTCGGCGTATTGGAGATCTGGTGCGTCGCGTCGAGGTCGAAGTCCTGCACGTGGATCTTGTACATCTGGAACACTGGCATCACATCCACGCTCTTGCCGTCCAGCAAGGTCACCCGGTAGGTGCCTTCCAGCGCCGGATCAATGCCGGCCTTCACTTGATGGACGCCGACCTGCTCCCGATTCATCGGGATCGGCGCTTTCTTCGCCGGGTCCCACACCATGAAGTCGCCCATCCGCTCCCGGTCCGCATCCTTGATCGCCTGGACCTTCGCCGTGTAACCCTTCGACAGGTCCGCCAGCTTGTAGTCCTTGATCACATCCCGCGGATCCAGATACAGGAGCGTGTCCGTGCGGACCAGGATCGGCATGTCCGTGTACTGCTTGCAGAAGTCCGCGTCGTACAGGTTCTCGTCGAAGAGGATCTTGAGGGTCCCCAGGAAGAGCGCCCCATCCCCGCCCGGCCGGACCGGCAGCCAGTAGTCCGACTTCGTGGCCGGCGGGTTGTACTCCGGCGCGATGGTCACAATGCGGCCCCCCCGCTCCATGCACTCAATGAACCAGTGCGCTTCCGGCATCTTGTGCTCGACGAAGTTCTTGCCCCAGCTCGTGTGGATCTTGCTGAAGCGCTGGTCGCTCAGGTCAATATCCGACGTCTGCACGCCGCACCAGTACGGGTGCGCGGGGTTCTGATCCCCGTGCCACGTGTAGCTCGACCAGGTCCGGCCGCCCTGCGCCTTATCCGGCCCCACCTTGCGCACATAGGCATCCAGCAAGCCCAGCATCGTGGACATGCGCCCGGTGCCGATCTTGCCGATCAGGCCCAGGAGTGCCATGCCTGGCCGATACTTGAAGGTCTTCGTGCCTGCCCCCTTGCACATCTCGATCATCTCCGACGGATAGCCCTGCTCGCGCAGGCGCCGTGCGCCCGCCTCGCCCGAGTACCGCTCGGCGATCTTGATCTGCGCTTTCGCCATATACGTGGCGATCGTGTCCCAGGACACTCTCAGCATGTCGTCTTCGCCGCGGCTGTTGAACCGGTACTTGCTCTTGACATCAGGAGTCAGCTCCGGGCAGCCATCATCCACCCAGGCCTTCCATCCCTTGCGCAGCATCGGGCCCTTCAGCCGGTACGGCCCGTACACCCGCCGGTGGAACGTGTACCCCTTCAGACACATGCGCGGGTTATGCGCGAACGTGCCGCGGTTGCCGTACAGGTCCTCGTACGTCTGGTGGTCGTAGTTCTGCTCCACCCGCATCACCACGCCGTTACGCACAAACGCGCGCACGCGGCAGGCATGCGTGTCGTTCGGCGTGCAGACATAGGTGAACGACGAGTCGTACCGGTACTGGTCGTGATAGACGCGCTCCCAGGACCGGTCCGGATACTCCCCGAGGGGGTTGCCCACCTCGATGACCGGCTGCAGCGCGGTCAAGGCCAGGGCCTTATCCGCAATGGCCAGGGCCGTGATCGTCCCCGCGCTCGCCTTTAAAAATTGCCGTCTAGTTAAAAACATCACCTGTCCTCCTTCGTTGGATAACACACAGCTGCACCACACGCTGTCCGTGTCCACCGCAGTGAACACAGACCATCCCCTACCTCAAAACCGTCCCACCTCCTTTCAAATTTCTCGCTCTTTTTCAGTTGGTTGGATGACTTGGTTGGCTGAACACACGACATGACAGAACAGAAAGCAATGCAACCAGAAGACCATCTAGATCGTTTCATTCAAGGCGCTCATAACTCATTCATTTGTTTGAGCTTATCTTGTCCATCAAAGCAACTGCTAATAAGCACTTTGGGTAATTGTTACCCAATCGAGCTAACTCCAGTGTGTCGAAAGCATGCTAATATGTTGAAAATATTTATAAATAGTTGTTATCGAAGCCGCGGAGAGCAGAAGTCCAGATTGTTACTGCGGCGTAACAGACTGGAGCGGAAAATTTGAAGGGGAGAAAATGAATTTTTCAATTTCAAATCAATGACATTTAGAAACATGCGAAGGAGAAGGAAGGCTCAGTCGCAAAGTCGCTACAGATCCGCGTGTACTCCGCTACTCACAGGGTTCACGTCCGCATCATGGTCTTTTCACCGGCACATTATTTAAGGGTGACTATTGAGAGACATATTCCCTTCCCTTGACACTCAGACCATCCGCCCCCTACTGTCCAGGATATGCCTCTTCCACAGCCGATCGCCTCAATCCTGAAACGTCCTGATCTGTTTGCTTTCTCAGAGAACCGACCAAGCGCTGATGCCTTGGCCAGCCACATCGAACAGTGTGTGGCGTCCCCACATCCGATAGGCACGCTCTGGCATCCGCCGACGGCTTCACCCGGAGCGGGTCTTCGCGTCCTGCTGACGCAGACTGGCCATGCGATCCTCTATGGCTCTCATGGCCACCGAATCCTCTGTGTTGATCCGGGCGGCACTCCCTTGCACGAATGCGCCTGGGATGACACCGGCATGGGCCCCAAGCTGCTCTACGCGCGCCTGTATCTGGATTGGGGGCAATGGGTCGGCATCAAGCCAGAAGAACTGGTCAACGTCGGAAACTTGGATCTCTCCAAAAAGCCGGGTTGGCAGCGGCTCACGACCAAGGATCTGCAGATGATGGCCGCCCAGGCGCTGCGAGTAACACCGGAGGAGATCGCGTTTTTCTATGATGACCAGAGCATGACCCTGGATGCGCAGGGCCGCGTGACGATTCGCCATCGCAAAGACGCCCTGTACATCCTAGACGACGGGAGCTTTGCCAAGCCTCGCTTCATGGCCTGCATGGGTGCCATGCACTGGGGACACATCGACTTCCTTCCCGTCGTGGAACTATTCCAATCGCTGCTGCCAGGGACAGGCAGCGCCGTCTTCGAGCTGATTCGCGGGCTCTACGATGATCAGACAGTGGGCGAGGCAACACGGCCGCTCCGCTATCGTGGGATTCCAACCTACCCATCCCCCCAGGCCTTTCAGCTTTTCTCCGCCTATTTTGTTCCGGAGGCACCGGGCGGCGCGAACCCATTTCCGCTCTTTATGGATCCGAGCCGCTCCGGCGAGGTTATCTGGAAGCCACGGCCTGACACGCCCCGGCGATACCTGGATTTCGCGCAAGGGGTGTGCGTGACTGTCGTTGGCGGCGCGGTTCAGAAGGTCACGAAACTGAACGATCCCGTGGCCATTCCCTATACACGTCGGCGTAAAGACGGTGGGGCTCCAGGCGGCCGGATGGTCGGTACGACCCCAACGACCCTGCAGCTTCAGGATGGAGAGCGCTTGGAGGAGATTCCTCTTCGTCCGGAATGGGGCGTCACGCGGACGGACCCGCTTCCGGAACGACCACCCGCCTCGGTTCCGACTTGGCGGGTGCTCTTTCCGGAGGGAATTCCCCTGCTCGACACGAAGCGCGCCTATTGCGCCGTTCCCCTCTATCCCGATGACGAAACGATGGTGGATGAGGTGGCGACTCTCCCGCTGGTGGTGGAACACGCCCTGGAAAATCTCGACCGACTTGCTGCGGCAACGACGGGAGCAGCGGCCTTCAAATCTGTCCTTATTCACAACTGGGATGCTGTCTTGGCCGAATTCCTGGACTTGGCGCAGGATCGAAATTACACGGTGCTTTACACCCGCCCGGAATTCGCACAGCGCCAGGCCCAACGGGTCTGGGACCAGGCTGCAGCAACGGGCACTCTCGCCAATCTCCGTCGGATCGTCTTCCTGGACGCTGCTCTGCACCAAGGGGCAGCCTATGGCAAGTCGTATGGGCTGATCTACGGCTGTATCCCGTTCGAGCAGTACCGGCAACGGACTGACTGCGAGCGTCAGCTCAGCGCAGTGTCCAAGGCACTGGCACCGCAAGGCGCATCCATCATGGTGGGCCCCCTATGGTTGGGCGAGGTCTGCCCCCGTGTCTCGCTTCGTGTGCGGGTCGCCGATCCAGTTGCAGAAACGCCTGGGTTCCGCATGCACCGGGCCATCCTTCCCAAGGCCCGGGTCAATCCGGACGCGACTCTGTTCCTCCTGGAGAAAATGTAGGGGCGGACCTGTGTGTCCGCCCGAATCAAACGATGCGATCACCCGGGGATGGGCGCACACATAGGTGCGCCCCTACGTCAATAATTCGGTCTTGACTGCGAAGAACGCCACCTTTACCCTCCCCTCATGGCCAACATCTGGAATAGCTGGGGCCCCGATCATTACCTGGGCCTGTACCCGTGGACGTGGACCCAGCTCGAAAGCGCGGAACTTCCTGGACCCTTTCCGTTCTTTGGCGGCGTGGATCCCGAAGTCGTAGCCAGCCTCCAGGAAGCCCACCACCTCATGCAGAGCGCCATCGACACGGCCATCAGCGATGTATTCGCTCACCGGGGGCCGCTTGACGATCCCGAACGCCGGAGGCGTTTGGAAGACGCCTACGCTGAACTGGTCCAGTCGCGACCGCATTTGCGTGCCCACATCCGATGCGGGCGGCGACCGGACGGCACGTTCCAGTGGGAGTATCCCCTTGATCCGGGGAAGTCGGCGACGATGACCTACGTGGGGATCCATGGCTTCAATGCCGCGACCAAGCAGGTCTTCCCCCTCCGCTTCAACGGGGCCACCGCTTCGGCTATAGGGAAATTCCTCGGGCTGCTGGACGGAACCCACACAGTCGCGGAACTCCGGACCGCGGTCGAGAACGCAGGTCCTGGCAACGCTGGAGACCTCACGCACCTGCTCGAGAACCTCAAGGCCTATGACTGTCTGGGCATCGCCCAGCGCTCGTCGATCCACTCCCACTGGCTTGCCTCAACGCAAGACCGGGACATGATCCACCTCGGTCACGCGGCGTTACTGTACCGGCAGCAGGATCAGTTCTTCCTGTTTGACCCGTGGCTGCTGCCTTGGTTCGCCGAAGTTGCCATCCCGTCGTTATGGGGCTCGTTGCTCCCGCGCCCGGCCGCCCTCTTCCTGACGCACGACCATGACGACCATGTCGACCCGCGGACACTGCTGACCATGCCGAAGGACATCCCGGTCATCGTGCCGAGCCGCAAGGACCGCCGAAAGTTCTATTACGATTACCCGGCTGTGCTAAGGGAGCTGGGCTTCACCCGCGTGATCGAGCTGGCCCACGGCGAAACCTTCCCCTTCGAGGGCGGCTGCGTCGCTTCGGTTCCGTTTTTCGGCGAAGACCCGTGCGACATCGAGATGCCGCGAAATTGCTATCTGATCGCCGACCGAGGCCGCAACACGCTGGTGCATGTCGACAGTGGTCCGACCAACGCCGGTCGGTCCGCCCTCACGGAGGGCGTCATCGACGACCTCGTCAAGCGGTATGGGCCGATCTCGACCATCTTCGCTTCACAGCAACAGCTTCAGGAGTTGCGGACGTATGCCGTCCACGCCTGCCTGTCTCCTCCGGGACAGTGGCTGGAGGTCGGGGAAGACGGATTCCTCACCAACAGCTACTTGGCCCAGTTGGCCACTGCGGCGAAGGTCCGGCTCTTCGTGTCGTACGCGACCGGCGGGGCCGACTGGTACCCGGACCATCTCTCCTTCATGTTCAGCCGGCGGAATCCGGCCCGCACCGCCCTCTTGACCGCCAATTGGGAGCGGCCGGAAGCCCTGAAGGACAAGCTGGCCCCGGTTGGCTGCGGGTATCACTACACTCGCGCGCTCGACATCTTTCGCGCCACGCCAGACGTCGGCACGACGGTGGTCTCCGCCGGCGAGACGTTGTTCCCGCTGCAGCTCTATCGGCTCGACCACGGCGATCCGCCATTCATGAAGAAACGGTGAATGACTCTCTCGCCAAGGCCCTTGCGCTCTTCGAACTCACCGAGCACTTCACGCGGGAAGACTTAGACAAGAAGAACCGTGAACTACTCCTCACCTGGCATCCCCACCGCTACGCCATGGTCACCAACAACCCGCGCAAGTACATGCAGATGTACAAACAAGGCGAAGCTATGACCAAAGAAATAAACGCGGCGTACGAGTTGCTGCTGGCTCAGTTGGAGAAAAAAGAAGGACGCTGATTACGGGGCGGCGTGGGAGTGCATGCGTGCCATTGACTGCTCACTTTCCGCTTCGGCATCGCCGCGGGCGACGGGCCACGTGACCAGCCCGGAGACGCTGGCGCCGGCCGGCGCTTCCTTCGCGTAGATCTGCGGCAATCGGTTGGTGCCGAACTTGGAGATGTACAGAAAGACGTGCTCGCGGGCGTTGACCCGCACGGCCCACGGCGCGAAGTCATTCTGGTAGAACTCCTCGCAGAGCTGCATCGCCTCCAGACAAGTGACCCCACCGGGCTCGTTAAGCGTGTAGTAGTAGTCGAGCGGGAGATCGTACTCCTCCTGCTTGTGGATCGTGATGCCGAACTTCTCCGGGCTCCGCACCATGGGCGTGTGGCGGTAGGCCACGAAATAAAACAGCTCGACGGAATGGATGTGCTGCTTGTTGTCGAGGAGGAACTGCCGGGTCTCCTCCGCCTCTTCGCGGGTCTCTCCCGGAAAGCCGTAGAAAGCCATGACGTGGTTCCAGATACCGACCTTGGCAGCCTCGCGCAGGTTGTTGACGATCACGGATTGCTTGACGTGCTTGTCCATCAGGTTGAGCACGCGCTCGTTGGCCGACTCCATCCCGTAGTACAGCGTGCAGCAGCCGGACTGGGCCGCGATCTTCCATAGTTCCGAATCTTGAAGCGTCTCCTCGAACCGGATCAGGGTCGTCCATTTAATGCCGACGTTCTGCTCGACCAGCAATTGGGTCACCTTCTTGAACAGCGCGGGCGGGTAGGATTCGTCGGCGAAGAGGAAATGCTCGGCGTGGTATTTCTCCTTGAGCGCCTTGATCTGCCGGACCACCTCGTGCGCCGGCATACCTCGGTACTGGTCGAAATAGCCTTGCCCGTGATCGCAGAAGGTGCACCGGCCCCAGTAGCAGCCGCGCGTGGCGAGGTACGGCAGGATCCGGACCGGCACGAAATAGCTGTCCAGCGGGAAGCCGTCGAAATCCGGCAGAGGCAGCGCCGTAGTCTTCTCGGTGTAGACCTCGGTGTTGACGCGGACCCCAGTCTCGTCACGATAGATGAGGTTGGGCACCTTGGGCAGCTCCCGCTCCCCGGCCAGCGCCTCCAGGAGCCACAACAGCGCATGCTCCCCTTCGTAAAGAATCGCGGAGTCGAACACGTCGGTGAAGAACCGCTCGTGCTTGGGGAACTCCTCCTGGAGCCGCGTGATGATATTCCCGCCTACCGTGATGTGAATGTGCGGGAACGCCTCCTTGATCATCTTGCAGAAGGTGAGGCCGGCGAGGAGCTGCATCTGCGTACCGATCGACACGCCGACCACGTCCGGCGCCTCACGGCTCACCGCCGGCAGCACCAGCTGGCGACACACGTCCCGGTAGACATTGACCTGCTCGTCGTCCAGACAGGTGAAGACCTCCTTGGACACGCCCGGCCGGTATCCAAGGTTGCTCTCCATCGGGTAGAAGACGAGGGACGCCGGGTAATAGGCCGCGGAGATGTACTGCATGACTTCGCGGAAGGTGTTGAGCGCCCACTCCAGCTTGTCCGCGTCGTAGAAGTCCTCGCTGCGGGTGATGCGCTTGGCTTCCTGCGCCTGCTCGGCCAGGTCCAGCACGTCCACGCCGGCCGCGGCCTCGAGGCAGGCCTTCTGCGCCGCCTCCCGTTCCGTCAGCCCCTCGGTCAGCTCCTTGGCCTCCAGCGCACGCCGCTGCGTGGCCATGCGCGCCATGACCCAGATCAGGAAGGTGTCCGAGAAGAAGTAGTCGTACATCTCGATGTTGACGTCCTTCTGCACGACCTCGTGGCCGTGCTGACGCAATACCGCTGTCAAGCTGGGCAGCGCGAGGTAGGGCGCTGTCGGCACCCACTCCGGCGGGAACAGGAGCATCGCCTTCAGCTTCCGCCCGCGCGTGCTCGTCGAGAGAGTCGGCTTCTCGACCTGGATGATGCCGCTTGCCATCGGATTTCGCTTAGGCCCCCACGCCGCTCAGGTCGCCAGCACCCACCTCAGGCGGCCTGAACTGGAGGGCCGGCAGCTTGTTCGTCCCGAAACGGGCCACATAGAGGAAGACGTACTCGCGGATGAAGATCTTCAGGTCCCACCCCGGATAGTGGTTGCGCTCGAACTCCTCAAACACCCGCTCCGCCTCTTCGACGCTGAGCCCGTCCTTCACCGTGAAGTAGTAGTCCAGCGCCAGGTCCCACTCGGGGTTGATGTAAGGCGTGACCCCGAACTTTTCGGGATTCTTCGCCACGGGCGTGTGCTTGCTGAGATCGAACGTGCCGAACCCGATCGAATGCACGAGGTCCTTGTTCTCTTCGAGGAACCGCATGGAGGCGTAGGCGTCTTCGCGGGTCTCGCCGGGGAACCCGAAAAAGCCCATGACGTGGTTCCAGATGCCCACGTCCGCCGCCAGCTTTAGGCTCCGCTGGATCGCTTCCGTGGTGGTCGCCTTGTCCATGAGCTTGAGCACACGCTCGCTGCCGGACTCGTAGCCGTAATGGAGGAACTTGCACCCGGAGGTCCGCGCATCCTGCCAGACCGCCTCGTCCGACAGGCTCTTCTCAAACCGCATGTGGGTCGTCCACACGATGTCCATGTTGGTCTCGACGAGCCGGCGCGTCAGCTTGCGGAACAGGGCCGGCGGGTAGGACTCGTCGGTGAAGTGGAAATACCGGGTCCGGTATTTCGCCTTGAGGCCCCGGATCTCCTCGATGATCTGGTCGATCTTCTTGGTCCGGTAACCGGCCGTATAGCCCTCGCCGTGGTCACAGAACTCGCAGCGCCCCCAATAGCAGCCGCGGGTGGCCAGGTAGGGCAGGATACGGTCCGGGACGAAGTACTTCTCCAGCGGCAGTCCGTCGAAGTCGGGCGCAGGCAGCGCGGCCATGTCCTCGGCACAGCTCAGGGAGGAGGTGTGGATGCCCGACGCGTCGCGATACATGAGATTCGGAATCCCGGCGAGGTCGCGCCCGGCTCCGACCGCTTCGATCAATTGCAGGAAGGCGGTCTCGCCCTCGTAGATCACGGCGCTGTCGAACAGGGCGAAGAGATTGGGAGTCTTCGGGAGCACGTCGCGCAGGCGCGTCACCGTGTTGCCGCCGATGGTCACGTGGATGTTCGGAAATTGCTCCTTGATCAGCTTGCAGAAGGTCATCGTGGAGAAGATCTGCTGCTGCAGCACGATCGAAATCCCGATCACGTCCGGCCGCTCAGTGACGATCGCCGGCTTGAGGATGTGCTCGAAGACATCACGGTACACGTTGACCTGGGTGTCCTCGATCGCATCCAGCACTTCGGAGGAAACGAAGACCTTGTAGGAGAGGTCGGTCTCCATGGGCGGCATGCAGATGCGGGCCGGCGCATAGACCAGCGAGATCGTGTCCGTCACCTGGCGGAAGGTGTTGATCGCCCACTCCAGCTTGTCCGCCTGGTAGAACTCCGGGGTCCGAACGATGCGCTTCGCCCGCTCCGCCTTCTCCGTCAGCTCGGCCATGCGCCCACGCGTCAGCCCGGCCAGGGCGAGCTGCAACCCCTGCTCGGCCTCGGTCAGGCTCCGCAGCCGCGACAGTTTCCGCAGCCGGTCGAGTTGCTGGGGCACCCGCTTGAGGACAAGGCGGCACAGGAAGTCCTCGCTGAAGTACCAGTCATACATTTCGAGATTCACGTCCTTCTGAACGACGTCGTGGCCGGCGGCGCGGAGCACGCACGTCAGGCTGGGGAGGCTGAGGTAAGGCTCGGAGGGGTACCAGTCCGGGGGGAAGACCAGCATCACCTTCGTCTTCCGCCCGTTGGGGGCCCCCGCCTGGCGGGGGTTCAACTGGATGAGTTCGCCTTTCCCGTATTCGACTTTCATAGAGTAAACATAGATTTTAGGCCCGTCCCGAGATGGCGGTCAAGGGTTTTCCGGTGGCTTGACAATCAATTCAGGCGCGGCCACAATCCGTTATCCTCTTGGATTTTTCAAGGAAATCCGCTATGGACCAGCCGACGTCCCAGGGCGCTCAGACGATGAATCCGCAGGAGGCACGGGAGCATCTCCACTACCTGCTGTCGTTGTGCCTCCGCAAAGAAGAGGCCTTCGGCCCCTTGGCCCTCGAGTTCGCCCGGAATAACGACCTGGACAGGCTTGGCCTGCTCCCGGAAGAGCAATTCAACCTGTGGATGGCGCTGTCGGACGCCTTCGCGGAGGAGCCCAAGCGGTTCAAGTTCAAGCTGGAAGCCCTGCAGAAGGCCGTCGAGGTGCTGCATCGGTCCAAGTATGCCGACCAGGCCCTGTTGCGCGAGCTGCGACGGGCGATCCAGAAAACCGAGGCCGAACTCGCCATCTACAACGAGGCCTACCGCTCACAGAAGCCCGCGCCGGTCGAGAAGCACCAGATCATCGTGGAGACGGACCTGCCGGACTACTTCCTCACCACCGCGCAGAAGCGTGCCGCCGCCTACTACCAGCGGAAATTCAAGCTCACGACGGAGGCGCATACGGCCCAACAATTCAAGAATCTTGGCACCGAGCGTAAGTTTCAGCCCGACAACCTGGTCGTGCACAAGGAATTCCCTGGCGCCTGCGCGCCCTTCATGAACGCGCGGATGAACGCGTTCCACCTCATGCTGCCGTTCGACCTGAAGATCAGCCGCAAGCCGGACGACCCGCTGGCCGCCGGCGTGCGGATCTGGTACGCAAAAATGGGGTATTCGTACCCTTTGCGGTACGAGATGGGCAAGCTCTGCAGCTACTTCGGCGACGAGGTCCTGGACATCTCCCTGGACGATCCCAATCTCCTGTTCGTCTCCGCCTCGGAGGTCAAGGAGACCGAGCTGGGAACCGTGGAGCGCGCGCTGCCGCCGGATGCGCCCCCCGCGGTCAGCCTGCCGCGCGCCTTCCTGGAAGGCTCCAATACCTTGGGGCCGTACGTGCAGATCGTGTGCAACGTGAAGGTCTGGTTTGACGCGTCAAACGTGTCACTGCTCCTGCTGGGCGCGCCGGACCTGCCGGAGTACGGGCTCATGGGCGCCTCCGGTTTGGTAGTGCGCACCTACGGGACAGAAAAGGTGGCAGCCTACGCGGAGGCCACCAAGAAACCGTGGCAGGAGGGGCTCAGCTTCAACTACATCAACATGCACCTCGCGCTGCTGCCGGACACCGACACAGCCTTCGTCCCCGCCAGCACCCCCATCTTCTCCGTCTTTCCGGTCCTGAGCCGGCAGACGTACATGTTCAAAGACGTCAGGAGCCTCCGGTAGGGGCGCACCTGCGTGTGCGCCCGAACCTGTTGTCGCGGGCGAATCGGGACGGACACATAGGTCTGCCCCTACAACTCCATCAGGCAGGTCTTGCACACCACTTTGCAGTTCGCTTCGGTCGGCATGGCGTAGGGCACGACGCAGTGGACGTCCACGTCCTCCTTGGTGCCGCACTTGACGCATTGCCCTTCGTCGCGCTCCAAGACAGCGCTCCTGAGGTTCGCCGGGATCACGGGCTCCCCGGCGTTGGTCATCTCATCCAACCACCTAGGCATGACGTTTAAACCCCTCTCGAAGATCGTATCCGGTATTTTACTTGCCCCGGTGCTTCCCGCTCAATGCACTCGCTTCTGCCGCCTTCAGGTTCTCCCGGTACCGCTGGAAGATACCCTTGAGGTGCGGGATGAGCTTCTCCTTGAGACTCGCCGGCACCCGGTTGATACCGTCCACGGGCCATTCCTCTACACGGGTGATATCACGCCCTTCCTTCGCGAAATCCTCCCGGATTGCGTCCTCGTAGGCGTAGATCAACTCGCATTCGAAGGCCTGCGCGTTCAGGGCATTCATTTCCTCTTCGTCGCTCATGCCCTGCGCGAACCGGGTCTTGATGCGCTCGACCAGCGGTCCCCCGACCGCCTTGGCCTGCTCGGACAGCACGGGCTCCAGCGTGTGATACAGGATGACGATATCCTGTAGCTGAAAGCGGATGGCCATGGCGTCCAGACGCGGCGGTTTGGTGAGGGTCTGCTTGTCCAGCGTTTCCTTCGTCTGCTTGATCAGGCGGACGGTCTCGTAGAGATAGGCCTCTTCCCACTCGGCCGCATTGTAGCTGAAGAAGCAGCGGATGAAGTCGATCTTCTTGTTGGCGTCCCACATTTGGAGAGCAATGGTAGGGCGCAGCCTATGGCTATACGGGCTGCTCTCGCCCCATTCCACCTCGCCAAGGGCAATCCCATACGGCACGAAGGCATCGGCTAGGGCTTTGGAATATTGCCAGAACACGATGTTGTAATTGTCGGCGTCCTCCAGAGCTGAAATTTGGGGGACGCACACCAAGCTGTAGAGTCGACGAAAGCGCGCGCGCGTGTAGCCGCATTCGTCAGTGAAATACCAGGAGCCTCCCCAGAGGCCACCACTCATCGGAACCTCCGCACGGTAGCGGCGATAGAGTCTCGCCGAGGTCTCTTTGGCCACCGCATCAAAGAGCTCGTTGAGGTAGAGCGAATTGACGCGGCCGTCTGGAGTAAACACCCGACCTGAAGCGGTGGGGATTTTATCCCGGATGACTTTTGTTCCCATCGCGTCCCTCAGCTCGTCGGCACCAAGGTCAGGAACCAGGGCGCCGCCTCCAGCTTCATCTGATCGAACAGGTACGCGGTCCTCCCCGCCGGCACCCCGGGAAACACCGCGCCGCGCCGGATCTCCACATATCGGAAGCCATACGTGTCGCCCCGCTTGCCCTCGTCGCCCAACACGTGCGGGATGTCCTGACGGACTTTCGCCAGGATCAGCTTCTGGCTGATGCCCAACTGCAGCAATTGACCATAGACCGATCCGAAGAACTGTCTCACGTTACTCTCCGTAAAAAACACGCCCTGAGGCCGCGCCGTGTCCTCGGGGAGGAGCTGGGAGAGGAGTTCCCAGAAAGCCTCCATGTCCACGGCGGACAGGACGCACAGCTTGCCCTTGCGGGACAGCAAATCCAGCAAGGCCAGCGGGCCATAGACATCAAACTTCCACGGCGGAAAGGTGAGCCGCTCGCCGCCATGCAGCACCTCGAGGACCTCGCGCCCCTTGCTCTTCACGCGCCGGAACTCGCCCTTGGTTTGGCGGAGATGGGCACGGATCGCGTCGTCCCCGAGCCGGGACGGCTCGTAGGCGAAGGTGGGCGTCGACGGGCTGTTGCACACGGCGATGGTATACCGGGCACAATCCCGCCGCCAACTCGCCAGGTCGAGCATGTCGCGGTGGCCGTCGTACCGGAAGCGCAGGGCCGGTGATGGATGGCGCCGCAGCCGCTGTAGACGGTCACGATCCGCCTGCACGAACGCACCGAACGGCGCCTGCGGGTCGAGTCGATCGAACGCATGCAGGGTGAAGGCCCGTTCCGCACGCTCGAGCGGGCCCAAGTACTGCTCGACCACCATCTCTTCAAAAGTCAGGTCCCCCGCGCCGCAGTCCACAACGGACGCCACGTCCGCCTCCAGCAAGACATCGAACGGGTTGTCTTTGCCCCGGACGGCCGCTTCGACTTTCTCCTGTGTCATCGAGGAGACAGGCCCCGCCTCGATGGCGCTTGCCCCGACGCCCAGCAATAGGCATAAGTTCCGCACCGCTTTGGTGGGATTGAGTCCCGTCAACTCGCGGAGTCCTTCCTGAGAAATAGCTTGCAGGCCGTCGCGGCCAGCCGGCGCCAGCACCCGCAGCAGCTCCTCGCGTATCCCTCGGTCGAGAGACGAGCCGGCGACCGCTTCATGTAGGCGCTGCAGGGTCTCGGCGGCGACGGACGGCGCGACCAGCCGGCGCGAGGCCGCCCAGACCTCGCGGTTGTTCTCCACCGCTTCCCGTAAGCGTCGACGAAAGTCAGCAATCACCTGTTGATTCAGCGGCATGGCCGTGTGCAGTCCAATCTCCGGAAGGATATAGCCTCCGCTTGCAAGGTGAGTCAAGAAGCCTCTATTCTACGCTCAATGCGCAATCACGCTCACCACACACAAGCCCTGGCTCACATCCTGGCGAGAAACTGGAACCGGGTGCTGGAACTCGGCCAAGCGTGGAGCCAGGCTGACCCCAACGACCCGATTGCCAGACTGCTCCTGGTGACCGGCTTACTTCTGAAAGGCGACTATCGCGAGGCGTATGTGCAGCATGACAGGCTGTTCAGGCTGCGGGACGAGGAAGAGGGTGACACGGCGGGCCAGCAGGACCCGCGGGCGGCGCTCCGTGCGTTCGCTGCCCAGCTTGCCGGGGAGCACTCGGACAACCCCGGGGCCCGCCTGTTTCTGGGGCTGACGCTCGCGCAGATCGGAGACCTAGAAGGAGCGATCCGGGAGTACAAAGAAAGCGCGCGGCTCGCGCCCGACGATCCCGTCCCCCACTACTTTCACGGACAGGCCCTGCAGACGCTGGATCGGCTCGACATGGCCATCCGCGAGTATCGCGAAGCGGTCACACTGGCCCCCCAGGACGTGCGCATGCGGCTCAACCTGGGTTCAGCCTACTACGAGCAGGGCATCTTCGAGTCCGCCATCGCGCAATATCGCGAGGCCCTGAAACTGAATCCAGACGATCCGTACATCCACTACAATCTGGGACTCGCCCTCGCCGACCAAGGGCGGTTCGAACCGGCGATCGCCGCGTACAAGGAGTCCGCGCGCCTGAACCCGAAGGACCCGCTGGTCCGCTACGCCCTGGGCATCGTGCACGAGACCAAGGGGCGGGTGAACGAGGCGATCAACGAGTTTGAGGCAGCCGTCCAACTGGCCCCGACGATGGCCTCGGCCTACGCCAAGCTGGGCTGGCTCTACTACAACAAGAACAAGGTGCCGCAGGCGCTCGAGAGCTTCGAGAAAGCCGCCCGGTATGACCCGGACGACGCCCAAACACTCCATGGGCTGGGGGTGGCCAAGCTGGCTTCGGGCAAGAAAGACGAAGGAATCCTTTCGTTGAAGCAGGCGTATCAGAAGGAAGAACGGGAGGATAAGAAACGCCTGATCCGAAGCGTGCTCGTCAAAGTGGGCGCCCTGTCCCACTGACGGCTACAAATCCCTGACCACCCCTTGCAGAATCGTCCCCTGCGTCACGGGGTCGCCGGTCTTCTTGAGCTCCTCGCGGATGCGCTCCTTCAGGTACTCCGAATAGCCGAGCTTGTCGATGAGCACTTCCAGGAAGCGTTCGCCCGGCAGCAGGGCACACGCCTTCAGCTCGCTCACGATGTTCTCCGTCACGGGCACGTAGCAATTCCCGACGTGAAACAGCACCGGGTAATGGTGCCCTTTGCCTGCCACTCGCTCAAAACGGACGCCATCCACAGTGTTGCCCCCGTATCAGCAGGCGGTATTGTAATGAACCGCGCGCCAGGTGACAAGGCAGGTATGGAATCCGCGAGCGGAATGGTATGATATCACCCGCACGGCACGATGCCTGATAAGATCCTCACCACAAAAGCCCTCACGGCAGCGCTCGACGCGCGACGCGCCCGCGGCGAGCGCATCGTCTTTACCAACGGCTGCTTCGACCTCCTGCACGTCGGCCACACGCGCTATCTGCAGGAGGCCAAAAAGCTGGGGGACTGCCTGGTCGTCGGGCTGAACAGCGACGCCTCAGTCCGCGCGATCAAGCCAAAGGGGCGACCCCTCGTGCCGCAGGCCCAGCGGGCCGAAGTGCTGGCCGCGTTGGCCTGCGTGGACCACGTCGTGATCTTCGACGAACCCGATCCCCGCAACCTGATCGCCTCGGTGCAACCAGACGTGCTGGTCAAGGGCGGGGACTGGCCGCTCGACCAGATCGTGGGCCGGGAGATCGTCCAGGCGCGAGGCGGGCAGGTCGTCACCGTCCCCCTGGTGCCTGACGTGTCCACCACGAGCCTCGTCCGCCGCATCAAATCGCTTCCCTGATGTCTGCCCCCACGATCCCCGCTGATTGGTCCGCCGTGGTGTCGCCGCTCCTCGACGCCATTGAGGAGCGACGGCGTTCGACGGCGCTGGTTGGACTTTTCGGTTCCGCCAAAGGGCTCGTGCTCTCGGCCCTGGCTGGGCGCCTCGCGGATCGGAAGACCCCCGTGCTGGTGGTAACCCCGACGGACGAAGCCGCGGAGCGCCTGCATGCCGATGTGGCGTTTTTCCATCGTCTGCAGGGCGCCGCGCGGGACGATGTCCTGTTGTTTCCGGATTGGGGCGTGCTGCCGTACGCCTCCACGCCCCCGGTAGAAGTGATCGGCCAGCGCATGCGCGTACTGGACCGGCTCCGCGGAGCGGACCGGGGGCTCGCGCTCATCGTGCCCGTGACGGCGTTCCTGCAAAGGCTCCTGCCGCGGAGCCTGTTCGCCGAGGCGTGTTTTTCGCTGAAGCAGGCGGATACGATCGAACGGGCTCGCCTCGTCACACGGCTTCTGCGTCTCGGCTACCACCGGGTGTCGGTGGTGGAGAACCCCGGCGAGTTCGCCGTGCGGGGCGGGATCGTGGACCTGTTCTCGACGGCCCACGAAGAGCCACGCCGCCTCGAATTCCTGGGCGACGCCATTGAGACCATTCGCCTCTTCGATCCCGCCACCCAGAAATCCTCCGGACGCGCTCCCTTCCTGCGTGTCCTCCCCGCGCGCGAGCTGATCCGCCCAGAACCTCCCGTTGGGAATGATGCCGCTGAGCCCTTCCCGCCGGATGCCGAGTGGCGCGGGCCGTCCGTCTATCCCACCATGGACACCCTGCTCGACTACTTCGCCACGCCGCCGGTGTTGTTCGCCGACGAACCGGCGGACCTGCGCAAGCACGCTGAGGACTTTCAGGAAGAGGCGCGCGCCGCCTACGGCGGGCTCGAGCCGTCCACGCCATCCATGCCTCCTCCCGCCGAGCTGCTCCTCCCGCTCTCCCATCTTCTGGAAGCCGGCGGCGCGCGCTGCCTGGTGACCACCGAAGCGATCGCGCCTGGCGAGACCGCCAACGCGACCGCCGAAGCGCCTGCGGTTTTTCATTTCGAAGCGCACGGCCCACAGGCGGTCGGCATCGGGGTCAAGGGCCGTTCCTTCACCGAGACCCTCACCCACCTCGAAACGCTCCGGGTCCAAGGCCCGGTTGTGATCGTCGCCCGGAGCCGCGGGCAGGTGGATCGCCTCAAGGCGCTCTTCCTGGAGCACGACCTGCCGGCGGAGCCGCTGGGCGACAAGCCCGTGACGACGCTCGGCGCGCATGCGCCCTACGCCCTGGTGCAAGGCGAGCTGTCCGGCGGGCTCCTGGGACTGCGCGGCCCGGGAGGCGGAGCGACCCCGCTCGCCCTTTCGATCATCGTCGAAGACGAGCTGTTCGCCAAAGGCGGGCGGCACAAAGCCCCGTCGCCCTCCAAGAGCGCCGCGTTCCTCAAATCCCTCGAAGAGGTGAAGGTCGGCGATTACGTCGTGCACGTCCAGCATGGGATCGGCCGCTACTCGGGGCTCCGTCGCCTCGCGGTCCATGGTTTCGACAGCGACTACCTGATCGTCGAGTATGCCGGCGGGGACATGGTCTATGTCCCTCTGGACCGGTTGAGCCAGATCCAGCGCTACTCGCCGTCCGAAGGCCAGACCCCCAAGCTCAGCCACCTGGGAGGGACAGCCTGGGGCCGCACGAAGGCCCGCGTGCGCCAGAGCATCGAGGAGATGGCGAAAGACCTGATCGCCGTCCACGCGGCCCGGCAGGCGCGCGGGCGGGCCGCGTTCTCGCCTGACAGCCTGCTCTCCCATGAGTTCGACGCCGCGTTCGAATACGAGGAGACGGCGGACCAGTTCCGGGCGATCGAGGACATCCGTCGCGACATGGAGTCCGACAAGCCCATGGACCGGCTGATCTGCGGGGACGTCGGGTATGGCAAGACCGAGGTCGCCATGCGCGCCGCCTTCACGGCGGTCCAGGACAACAGGCAGGCCGCAGTGCTCGTGCCCACCACCCTGCTCGCTCAGCAGCACTTCGAAACCTTCACGGAGCGCTTCGCGCCGTTCCCCGTTACGGTGGGCGTCGTCAGCCGGCTCCAATCGTCCAAAGATCTGAAATCTACGCTGCGCGGCGTCGCGCAGGGCTCCATCGACATCGTCATCGGCACGCACCGTTTACTACAGAAGGACGTGCAGTTCCGCAACCTCGGCCTGGTCGTGGTCGACGAGGAGCAGTGGTTCGGGGTGCGTCACAAGGAACGCCTCAAGCAGTTGCGCACCCAGGTGGACGTCCTGACGCTCACGGCGACGCCGATCCCGCGCACGCTGCAGATGGGCCTGTCGGGCCTCCGGGACCTGTCAGTGATCGAGACCCCGCCCCCGGACCGGCTGGCGATCCGCACCCAGGTGGTCCGTTTCGGCAAAGGCATCATCCGGGAAGCTATCTTGCATGAGCTGGGCCGCGGCGGGCAGGTCTTCTTCGTGCACAACCGCGTGCAGGACATCGAACGGATGGGCGCGTGGCTGAAGGACCTGGTGCCGGAGGCCCGGCTCGTCGTCGCTCACGGCCAGATGGACCCGCGGCCGCTGGAAGCCACGATGCTGAAGTTCCACCGCCGCGAAGCGGACGTGCTGTTGTGCACGACCATCATCGAATCGGGCCTCGACATCCCCAACGCCAACACGATCCTGGTCAACCGCGCCGACACCTTTGGGCTGGCCCAGCTCTACCAGCTCCGCGGACGCGTCGGTCGCAGCGCCCACCAGGCCTATGCCTACTTCCTCGTCTCCGAAGAGGACACGCTCACCGGAGACGCGCAGAAGCGTCTCCAGGCGATCCAGGAGTTCACGGAGCTCGGCTCGGGGTTCCGGATCGCGGCGGCCGATCTGGAAATCCGCGGCGGCGGCAATCTGTTAGGCAAAGAGCAATCCGGCCACATCGACGCGGTCGGCTTCGAGCTGTACATGCAGATGCTGGAGCAGGCCGTGCACGAACTGAAGGGCGAGCCCGTGCCGGAGGAGTTCGAACCGAACCTCCAACTCCAGGTCTCGGCGTACATTCCCGACGACTACGTCGGCGATGTCGCGCACCGCCTCGTGCTGTACAAGCGCCTGACCGCCAGCCCCCAGGTGGGCGACCTCGCGCAACTGCACGGCGAGCTGGTGGACCGCTACGGCGCGCCGCCCGAGCCGGTCGAGCGGCTGTTCGAGGTGATGGAGATCCGCCTCCTGGCGAAGGCGCTGCGCGTGGCCGCCATTCAGGTTCGCCCGACGGCCGTGGCCTTCGGCTTCGACGTGAAGGCCCAGCCTCCGCAGGCTGGCCTCCAAGCCCTCATGGACCAGTATCATGCTCGGCTGCGCTTCACCACCCCTTCTTCATTCGAGCTCCTCGGAGTGGACTCCACCTTTAAAGCCGTCTTCCCGGAAATAAAAAGGGCCTTGCAAGTCCTTGCATCGTATGATAAAAAATCGACCGCTTCCGCTTGAGTCGACAGTGGGTGGCCTTACGATCAAGAGCACACTCGGCCTCGCGCTCCTCATTGCAGTCATCAGTGCCTGCAGTGACAAGCCCGATGCCTCCTCCAAAGCCCTCGCGATCATCAACGGAAAAGAAATCACGGCCAGCGAGTTCGACCTCCGGTGGTCCCAAATTCCGGACTACGCCCGGAAGACCTTTGCGGGTCCCACAGGACGCAGGAAATTCTTGGAGGAGCTCATCAACCATGAGCTCTTGCTCCAAGAGGCCAAGAACCGGGGATTTGATCGCGACCGCTCCTTCTTGGAACGCGTGGAGCGCTTCAAAGAGAGGAGTCTCTTGGAACGCCTGAGGATCGAAGAAGTAGACGTCCAGGTGAAGGTCTCGATGGAGGAGATGAAGGCCTACTATGCCGCCAACGCCGCGACTTTCACCGCGCCCGGAGAGTTCCGTGCGAGCCACATCGTCGTCAAGACGCAGGATGAAGCGTTCGACCTCAAGAAACGGCTCACCCAGGGGGAGGACTTCGCGACGCTGGCCCGGAAGCTCTCACTGGATCTTTTCACCAGGTACAAGGGCGGCGATCTAGGGTTCATCAAGAAGGGCCAGACGATGCCGCAATTTGAGAAAGTGCTCCTGGCCCTCAAGGTCGGAGAAACGAGCCTGCCGGTGGCCACCCCGTTCGGCCATCACATCATCAAGCTGGTGGAACGCACCCCCGGCGCTCCTCTGTCCTTCGAGGAGGCCAAGGAGCAGGTCCGGGAAGAGCTTCTCAACGAGAAGAGGCGACAGCGTTACGACGAATTCGTGGCATTTCTTCGGTCGAAAGCCAAGCTCCGCGTCGCCGACATCCCGACTCCGGTTTCGGAAATCCCCGCCGCCAGTCCCGCGGCCGCCACGCCGTAACGCCTCTCCACGCTCGCATGCCAGCGCCTACTCTACAGAAAGCCTTCACGATCCTGGCCCTGGGGGCGGGCCTGCTCGGCGCTCTTCCGGTCCTGGCCGCCAGCGTCCGTGACCGGATCGTCGCCGTGGTCAACACCGAGCTCATCACCCTCAGCGAATTGGAGGAGGAAGTCGGCGACGTGAAGGCGCAGGCGCGGCAGCGGTACAGCGGGGTCGAGCTGGCCCAACGCCTACGGCAGATCGACTACATGGGCCTGAACCGGATGATCGAGCGAAAGCTCCAGGTGCAGATCGCCAAGCGGCGCGGGATCAAGGTCACAGAGGAGGAGGTGAAGGACGCAATCGTCCGCCTGCGGCGTCTCGGTGAGACCCCCGACGAGAACGACCCCAAAGAGATGTCAATGATCAGGGACCAACTGACCGCCTTGCACCTCATCAACCAGCAGGTCCGGTCCTCCCTGCTAGTGTCCGACGCGGAGATCCTCCGCTTCTATCAGCAGCACCGGGACCGCTTCATGCTCCCGCCGGAAGTTCGCATCAGCCAGATCCTGATCGCCCTGGGTCCCGGCAGCGAGCTCCTGGCGGTGCGCGAGAAGGCGCAAGAGGTGTACGCGCAGCTCAAAAAAGGCGAGCGGTTCGAGGAGCTGGCGGCCAAGTACTCCGACGGCCCCGAAGGGCGCCGTGGCGGCAACCTGGGGTACATCCGCCAGGGGGACATCCTGCCCCAGATCCAGAAGGCGATCGAGCAGGCGCCGCCCGGATCCGTCACCGAACCGATCGCCTCGCCGATCGGTATGCACATCATCCGCGTAGACGACCGCAAGCCGTCAGAGTTCCGGCCCTTCGAGGAGGTGAAGGAGGATGTCCGGAGCATGGTGTTCCAGCTCAAGTCCGAAGAAGCCTACATCGTGTGGATCAAGGAGCAGAAGGACAAGAACTACATCGAAATCCGGTTGTGAGACACGGCCACGCGGCGCGGTCTGGCGAGCAGGCCCCGGATCGCCTTCCACACCAAATCCTGCCCCGCGTCCGTTACCGCTGAACACCCGATCACCGGGACGCCCAGAAACGTTTCCAGATCGCGCAGCGCCTGCAGGCGCTGGCCGCGCGGCAGCTTGTCGATTTTCATCGCCACTGCCACCAGCCCCACCCCGTGCTCCCCGAGCCATCGGACCACGTTGACTTCATCGTCCTCGCCCCGCCTGATGTCGGTCAGCAATACAACGCCGCGGAGGGGAGATCGGGACGAGAGGTATCCCTCGATCATTGGCCCCCACTGATCTTGCACGGACTTCGCGACCTTGGCGTAGCCGTAGCCCGGCAAGTCCACGAACAGGAACTTCTCCGGAGAGCCCTTGGCTCTACGGCTTGCCATCGTCACACGGAAGAAGGTCAGGAGGCGGGTCCGGCCCGGCGTCTGGCTCACCCGCGCCAGGTTCTTACGCCCCAAGAGGGCGTTCAGCAGCGAGGACTTGCCGACATTGGAGCGCCCGGCGAAGGCGATCTCGGGAAGGTCTCCGGCGGGAAATTGCGCGGGCTCTGCCGCGCTGGCGACAAACTCCGCGGAGAGTAGTTTCAATTTAGAAGAATACGGCGTGCCTGTTGATACCGGCTGTGCTGCATCTGGTCGAGGTCGCCCCGGATATACCCGAGCCCCACCACGCAAAGCTCGAAGTTCTCCGACAGCTTCAGGAACAGGGGCGGCGCGGGCTCCGCCTTGGCCGATGAGGAGGCCCCCTGGATGTACTCGGCCACCAGCCGGTAGGAGCGTTTGCCGGTCTTGATGTAATCCACGAGGAAGTCCTTGTGGTAGATCAGGCCGGCGGTCTTGATCCGTTTCAGATACTCAGGGAAAAGCCCGGCCATGAAGAGCGTGAAGTCGCCGATGTGCCGGTGCACGTCGCGCTCCTGTTCGAACGACCGGGCCCCGTGCGTGACTTCCGACTCATAGAGCAGGTCGACCACCGCCTCCACCCGCGCGCCCTTGGCGCTCTTGATCCGATAGAGATTGTCCGTGTGGGTGAATTCCACGAGGAGCTTGGAGATGTAGTCGCTGACGTTGCAGTCGGGCCAACCCAGCTTCTCCGTGAAGGCTCGCTCCGCCAGCGTTCCGAACAGCCGCCGCAGAGGATGATGCTCAGGAATGCGCGATTCCATAAGCTCTCCCAATGCATTCAGTATATCGAAGCTAGGCCCGGCTGTCGAGGATGAAGGTGACCGGACCGTCGTTGACGAGCTCCACTTTCATGCGCGCGCCGAAAACGCCGGTCTCGACCGTGAGGTCGGTGGTTTTGCGCAGGGTCTCGACGAACTGCTCGAATAGGCGCTGCGCCGTCGACGGATCGGCCGCCTGATCGAACCCTGGACGTCGCCCCTTGCGGGTATCCCCCAGCAGCGTGAATTGGGAAATCGCCAGAAGCCCGCCGCCCAGCTCGGCCAGCGAGCGATTCATCTTGCCGGCCTCGTCGCTGAAGATGCGGAGCGCCGGGATCTTCTCCACGAGATACTGCACATCCGCCTCGGTGTCGCCCTTGGCCACGCCGAGCAGCACTACGAGGCCGCTCCGGATCTGCCCGACAATCTTACCGTCCACTTCGACAGACGCCCGCGTCACGCGCTGGATAACGGCTTTCACTGTGGAGTCAGACCCTCCAGTCTCAGCAGACGCTTCTTCACGCCCACGCCGCCCGAAAAGCCGCCCAGCGATCCGTCGCCGGCGATCACACGGTGGCAGGGCACCAGGAGCGGCACCGGATTGGCGCCGCACGCCCCGCCGACCGCGCGCGCGGCCCGCGGCTTGCCGACCTTGCGCGCCACCCAGCCGTAGGACCGCACCCGGCCATACGGAATGCTTTGGAGCACTTTCCAGACCTTCACGCAAAATCGCGGCTGGCCCTGTAGATCGAGCGGTAGGTTGAAGTCACGCATGTTCCCTTCAAGGTAGGCCGCGACGGCTGCCCTGGCAGCTTCAAGATGGGACTCGGCTCTTTCCGCCCCGTTGGATGCCGCCTCGCCGTTGATCCCGCTCTCCCGCAGCGCTCGCTCCACCGCCCGGCGTGTCGTCTTCGGTAACACGACGGCGCGTACGCCTTGATCGGTCGCGGCAAGGCCGACCCAACCCCAGTCCGTTTGGAAAATCGTCTCCCGCATCGCTTCTCCTTCCTATTTTTGCTTGATCACCTCGATCTCCAAATTGATGTCCACGTCGTCGCCGACGACCAGCCCGCCGGTGTCGAGGGTCTTGCTCCACTTCATCCCGAAGTCCTGCCGGTTGATCTTGCCGTGCGCCGAGAAGCCGGCCCGCGTGTTCCCCATCGGGTCCTTCGGCACGAGGCCGTTGAAGAACCCGGTCAGGACGACCTCCTTGGTCATGCCCAGCAGGGTCAGGTCGCCCTTCACCATATACTGATTGTCGCCGATTTTTTCGAAGGACTTCATCTTGTACGTCATCGTCGGATATTTCTCGACGTTAAAGAAGTCCGGGCTGCGGAGGTGGGTATCCCGCTTGACGTGATTGGTGTCGAGCGAGGCCGTCTGGATCACGGCTTCGATGGCCTTGACGGTCTTGGCGTCCGGGTCCATCTCGATGAAGCCGATGTAGTCTTTGAACCGGCCGGTGGTTTTGGAGACCACCATGTGAACCACGCTGAAGCCCACGATCGAGTGGTCGGGGTCCACGTTGTAGCGCTCGGTCGACGCCCGCGCGTACGCCGTTGAAAAAACAACCGCCGCCCCAATCGCTAGAAAGACTCGCGCAACCTTCGTGCACATGTTGTCACCTTTTTCGTAGGGGCACCCCTATGTGGGTGCCCGCCTCGATAAGGACGGACACACAGGTCCGCCCCTACATTCGAAATAGGCCAGGTGTTTCGCATCTTTGACAGCGTAGCGACATAGCCGAGGGTGGGTCAAGACGTCGTTTGGGTGATCTTGCGCCTGACGAGCCCCCAGAGGAAGTCCAGTTCGTCCGAGCCCAGCAGGGCATGAACCGTCACGTAGCTGGCGACGCTGATGCCCATGCCGACGATCAGCATGACGGTCTTCGCCACCCAGGCCTCCGGTTGCGTCCAGACCCCGAGCCCGGCGATCCACAGGCAGGTCACGACGATCGGCGCCGACGCCAGGACCACCCGCGCGTGGCTGCGGAGGATCGCTTCCCAGCCGAAGGCACCGAGTCGCCGGGCAAGGAACACCAGCAGCACGGCCATGTTCAGGATTGCGGACAGGGCCGTCGCCAGCGCGAGCCCGGCGTGCCGGAGCGACCCCATCAGCAGAAGTGACAACGCGATATTGGCGGCGAGGGCGACCGCCGCCACCAGCACCGGCGTGCGCGTGTCCTGGAGCGAGTAAAAGGCCGACACGACGATCCGTACGCCGGCGAAAGCCCAGAGGCCGACCGCGTACGCGAGCACCGCCGCCGCCGTGCCCTGCGTGTCGGCCGCCGTGAACCGGCCGTGCTCGAAGAACAGGTGCACGATCGGGACTCGCAGCAGAATCAAGCCGACCATCGCCGGCACGATGATGAAGAAGATCAGCCGGAGCCCGAACCCCAACGTGCCCCGCAGGGCGTCCAGTTCACCTTTCGCCGCCTGGGTGGACAGCGACGGCAACAAGGCCGTGGCCAGCGCCACGCCGAAGATCCCGAGGGGAAAGTGGATCAGCCGCATGCCGTAGAACAGATACGTCGGGCCGCCCGGAAAGTAGGACGCCAGGATGGTGCTCACGAGGATGTTGATCTGCGTGACCGAGAGGCCGATCAAGGCCGGCGCCATCAGCCAGCCGATCCGGCGCACGCCCTCATGGGCGAAATCGAACCGCCAGCCGAAGAGCAGCTCCGCTCTGCGCAGGGCCGGCATCTGGCTGAGGAACTGGGCAAACCCGCCGACGACGACCCCGAAGGCCACGGCGAGGATCGGCTCAGCGAACAACGGCGCCAGCAGGAAAGCCGACGCGATAATCGCGATGTTGAACAGCACGGGCGAGAACGCCGGCGCCGCGAAGCTCCGGACCGAATTCAGCACGCCCATCGCCAGCGCCGCCAGCCCTATACATAAAAGGTACGGGAACATGATCCGGGTCAGCATGGTGGTGAGCGCCTCCCGCTCTGGATTGTCGCTGAAGCCCGGCGCGATCAGCTTCACGATCCAGGGCGCTGCGAGGATTCCCAAAAGACAGACCCCGGTGAGGACGGTGAGGAGCGTCGTGAAGGCGGCGCTCGCCAGTTCCCAAGCGTCGCGCTTGGTGCGCTTGGTCAGGTACTCGCTGAAGACCGGAATGAAGGCCGCCGACATCGAGCCCTCGGCGAAGAGCTCGCGCAAGAGGTTGGGGATACGGTAGGCGACGAAGAAGGCATCGGCGGCGAGACCGGCGCCGAACAGGCGCGCCAGCACCATGTCCCGCGCGAAGCCGAGGATGCGGCTGAGGAGAGTCGCCAGCCCGATGACGCCGGCCGCCTCGACGACCTGCACGCGCTCTTGATGGGGTGACGCCGACGAGTCGCCGTTCAACGGCATTTCAGCGCTTGGCCTGCCTCGGCGAACGCAGCCGCTCCAGCACCGCGGCGGCTAAGAGCGGCACCATGATCTCGTGATGGCCGATCAGCATGTGCCCCGTGCCGCCTTTCTGGGTCGGCCGCCGGACCACGTTGGTGAGCGGCCGATAGTGCGGGAGGAAGTCCATGTTGACGGTGGTGATCCGGTTCACCGTATGACCCAGGTTGCGGGCGAGCGTGAGGGCCTTCACGAAGACCTCGGGCATGATGACGGCGGAGCCCAGGTTCAGGTACACACCACCCTCGAGGCCTGCGACCACGGCCGCGAACGTCCGGAAGTCGCGGAGCGTCCCCTCGCCCACGGCCGCGCCGTCCATGGCAGGATGCATGTGGATGATGTCGGTGCCGATCGCCACGTGCACCGTCACGGGAATGCCGAGCCGAACGCTGGCCGCCAGCAGGCTCGTCTTCCGGTTCGGCAGGCGCCGCTCCTCGACCCAGGTCCCCAACGCTTCGCCGATGCCCAAGCCCTTCCGCACGCCGCGCGTGATCGCCTCGTTCAGGAGGCGGCCTGTCTCCTCGGCCATCCCAAAGCGGCCGGTGTTGATCTCCGTATCCACTTCCTCCGAGGTGCGTCCCAGCCATGCCAGCTCGAAGTCGTGGATGATGACTGCGCCGGTGAGCGCCAAGGCCGTGATGACCCGCCGCTCCATCAGGTCCACGAGCACGGGATTCAGGCCGACCTTCGTGGGATGCGCGCCCATGCCGACGACCACCGCCTTGCCGGCCAAGCGGGCCTTGACGATCGAGTCCGTCACTTCGCGTAGCGCCTTCGCGGCGAGGATGTCCGGGAGCCCCGCCAGGAAGTCGGTCATGGTGCCGCCCGGACGCCACAGCCGGGCTGACTCGCCGAGCTTCACCTTGCTGTAGCGCTTGGCCAGCGGATAGGTCTTGACCTTGTGGAGGGCGAGCGGCTTGAGGAGGGGAACGCGGAGGCGCGGGGCTCCAGTCTGCTTACTCTTTGCCAAGCAATGCCTCGTCAACGAGCTCGCAGAGGACGTGCCCGAGCGTGATGTGCGTCTCCTGGACGCGGGCGACTACTTTCGACGGGACGACGAAGCAATGATCCACGAGGCCGGTGAGCTTGCCGCCGGTCCCGCCGGTCCAGCCCACCGTCACGAGCCCCTTCGCCTTCGCCGCCTGCACGCCCTTCAGGACGTTCGGGGAATTGCCGCTGGTGCTGATCGCGATCGCCACGTCGCCGGGACGGCCCAGCGCCTGGACCTGCCGGGCGAAGATTTCGGAGAAGTCGTAGTCGTTGGCGATGCAGGTGAGTTTCGCCTGGTCCGCCGACAGCGCGATAGCCGCCAGCGGCGCCCGCTCGCGCCGGTAGCGCCCGACGAACTCGGCCGCGATGTGCGAGGCATCCATGGCACTGCCGCCGTTGCCGAACAGGAGCACCTTGTTGCCCTTGCGGAACGTCTCGACGAGCAGGTCGGCGAGCTGCTGGATGCGGTCGGCGTGCTCCGCGACGAACTTCAGCTTCGTCTCGGCACTCTCTTCAAACCAGCGGCGGATCTGGGGCTTCACGCTCACCTCGGTTGGTCGCGTCAGATTGTAGGAGAGGGGCCTCGGAGTGTCAAGGAACGCGGGGGAATGGTATAGTGGGTTGACCTGAGCATGTCCCACGACAAGAAAGAGCGGGAAGAGAAGGTCGTCGCGACCAACCGCAAGGCGTTCCACGACTTCGTCATCCAGGAGAAGCTGGAGGCCGGGATCGCGCTACAGGGCACGGAGGTGAAGTCGCTCCGCGAAGGGCAGGCCAACCTCCGGGACAGCTACGCCAGCGTGGACCGCGGACAAGTGGTCCTTCACCACTGTCACATCAGCCCGTACAGCCACGGCAACATCATGAACCATGACCCCCTGCGCCCGCGGACCTTGCTCCTGCACAAAAAGGAGATCCGCCGGCTGATTGGCCAGACGCAGCTAAAGGGCCTGACGCTGGTGCCGCTCCGCATCTACTTCTCGCCGCGCGGGCTCGCCAAGGTGGAGTTGGCCGTGGCCCGCGGAAAGAAAGCCTACGACCGCCGGGAGGCCATCAAACAACGCGAGGCCGGCCGCGAGATGGAACGGGCGATGAAGGGAGGACGGCGAAAGAGGTGAAAGAGGGGACAGCAATCAGGGCGGCGTAACCCAATCAGGTGGAGGTTGGGCAAGCCCCCAGACATTCCCAGGCACCTCGAGCTCAAGCCCGATCCTCCACATCCTCACCACCATAGATTCTACGGGGGTCGAGCGTATGACCTGAGCAGCGGTAATGGCGACACGCGTCCGTCGATCGAGGCGTACTCGAGTGAGGCGAGGGAGCGGGCGAGGCCCCAAGAGCTGGCAGCCATGGCCGCTGACCTCCACAATCTCGCATCGCTCTATGAAGCTCAAGGAGGGGGGGAGGCTCATCGCGTATACCGCCAGCGAGAATGGTATTCGCCGGCTGCGCCGTCGTTCTTCGCCAAGAGCCTGGCTTTCTGTCTCAGCCATGGGGGCAGTTCTGGATAGTACGGTACTTCAGAATTGAGGATGCTCAAGGGTGCCTAAAGGTGGAAGGTTAATTTAGATAGGAGGGGTGGGAGTATCGAGTGAATCCCTGAAATCTGGGTGGAAACATCCCTGATATCATTGTCTGAAATATCCCTGAAATCATGGAGCAGAGGGGACAGGCTGCTTTTCAGAAGTCTCTGAAAAACCAGTATTAGCCGCAGCAACGCAAAGCACGAGAGCTCGAAGCCACAGGGCATTCCCCACCTCCAAACACTCCTTCCGTCGTCCAATTCTGTTACACCGCTTCCCCTTCTCTAACGAGCGTCCGACACTTTCTCCTGGAGGAATTCCAGGACCGCAACCTCGTCGCGCCGTAGCGCGGCGGTAGGCTGCTCGCGGCGGGCGCGGCGGGACGGCGGGGTGGGGGACAGCGGCACGGTGTGGCCCAGGAGGTAGGCATGCACCAGCGCAGGGTGAACGTAGTACTTCCGACACACGGCGCGCGTGTTACCGAGCCGCTCTGCCACCGCGTCGATCGCCCGGACGATGTTCCGGTCCGCCTCACGACGGCTCGCCGCAGGCCCCATTGCCCGCAGTTCAACGGCGGCCACCATCGTGCCTCCCCAGGTGCGGAAATCCTTGGCCGAGACGTCGCGACCGGTGATTTCCCGAACATAGGCGTTCACGTCGTCCGACGAAACGGTTTGACGCTTCCCGGATGCGTCGAGGTACTGGAACAATTCCTGCCCCGGCAGATCCTGGCACCGCTGGATGATGCGAGCAAGCCGGGGCTCAGTGATGGACACGGAGTGTTCGACCCCGCTCTTGCCCCGGAAGCTGAATCGCAACAAGGCCCCTTCGACCTGCACATGCCTCCTGCGCAGAGTCGTCAGCCCAAAGGAGCGATTTGCGCGGGCGTATTCGTCCTTGCCCACACGTATCAGCGTCTTGTCCAGCAGCCGCACCACAGTGGCGAGGATCTGGCGACGGGTCAGGTCGCCGGCCCGAAGATCGCGCTCCACGCGTTCCCGGAGGACAGGGAGGACCTCGCTGAACTCGAGCATGCGGCGAAACTTCGACCTGTCACGCGTTTCGCGGTACGAGGGATGGTAGCGATACTGTTTCCGGCCGCGGGCGTCGCGCGCCGTCGCCTGTATGTGGCCGGTGGGATCCGGGCAAATCCACACGTCGGTCCAGGCCGGCGGGATCGCCAGCGCGTTGAGCCGTTTCCGGGTGTCCGGGTCTCTGATGCGCGAACCGTTCGGGGCGTAGTAGACCCAACCCTTCCCTGAACGGCGCCGACGGATGCCGGCCAAGCCATCCGTGACGTAGTGGAGTCCAGCGAGGGTGGCCGCTTTGCGAAGCTCGTGGGTCCGCGCCGAGGTCATCTACCCACTCTACGTCACCTTTGCGATCACCAGCCCGGCCAGCGTCCAGCCGATGAGGAGATCAGCGAAGGCCACAGCGGTGTAACCAGCCGAAAACCCCCACCAATTCCAGTCCGGAACATGGCAAATCACGCCGGCCGTGAGAGCCAACACAACCAGGAAGCCGACGCGCGGCCAGTAACCTGGGAGCGTGGTGTTCATCAGTAGCCACGTGGCCAGGAGCGCG
>Ga0209158_1000445_pt1 | contig 31356 bp, 24 predicted proteins | sample GraSoiAngelo_140_FD_185897 | JGI IMG/M metagenome (GOLD analysis project Ga0209158, IMG submission 185897) | Grasslands soil microbial communities from the Angelo Coastal Reserve, California, USA - 14_0929_12_30cm (SPAdes) (version 2) | ecosystem: Environmental > Terrestrial > Soil > Grasslands ...
CCGACGAGCTGTATCTCAAGCGCTGCATCGTGGGCGGGCTGGAAAAGGTGTATGAGATCGGGCACGACTTCCGCAACGAGGGGATGGACCGCTTCCACAATCCCGAGTTCACCATGGCCGAGTGGTACGAGGCCTATGCCGACTACGAGGTGATGCTGCAGGGCACGGAGGAGATGCTCTCGGGGATGGTGCAGGAGCTGTTCGGGACCACGACGCTCGAGCGGCACGGCGCGACGCTCGACTTCAAGCGCCCGTTCGCGCGTAAGGACTACTACGCCCTGGTGCGCGAGACGGCCGGGATCGACCTGGCGCGCGCGAGCGAGGCCGAGCTGCGGGCGGCGCTGAAGCGGAAGGACGTCGCCGATGCCGACCAGCTGTCGGGGGCGAAGCTCGTGGACGAGGTGTTCAAGAACTACGTCGAGCCCACGCTGATCCAGCCGACCTTCGTGCTGGACTATCCGGTGGCGCTGTCGCCGCTCGCCAAGCTCAAGCGCGGCGATCCGACGCGCGTGGAGCGGTGGGAGCTGTTCATCCAGAAGCGCGAGCTCGCCAACGCGTTCAGCGAGCTGAACGATCCCGAGGAGCAGCGGCGCCGCTTCGAGCAGCAGGCGCGGCTGCGCGCCGCGGGCGACCCGGAGGCACAGCAGCTGGACGAGGACTTCATCCGGGCGCTCGAGTACGGCATGCCGCCCACCGGCGGCGTCGGACTGGGACTCGACCGGCTGCTGATGATCCTCGCGGACCAGTCGCACATCCGCGACGTCATCCTCTTTCCCATGCTCCGGCCCGAATGATCTCCCGCTTCGAGCTGCACATCGCCCTGCGCTACCTGCGGAGCCGCCGCGCCTCGCGGCTGCTCTCGCTCATCACCGTGATCGCCGTGGGCGGGGTGACGGTCGGCGTCCTGGCGCTCATCGTGGTGCTGGGCGTGATGAACGGGCTCCAGGCGGATCTGCGTGACAAGATCCTGGTCGCGAATCCCCATCTCCGCGTCCTCACCTACGGCGAGGGCCTGAAGCTCGACGACTGGCGCAAGGTGCTGGGCGAGGTGCGCCGCGCGCCCGGCGTGGACGCGGCCGCGCCGTTCGTGCTGACGCAGGGCCTCATCTCCGCGGGACACGACTACGCCGAGGGCGTCGTGGTGTACGGGGTCGATCCCGACACCGGCCGCCACGCCGTGACGAGTTTCGCGCGGCATTTCACCAGGGGCGACCTGACGTTCAAGACCACCCACGCCGATGTGGAAGGCGGCATCGCCCTCGGCACCCGGCTCGCGTCCAAGCTCACGGCGTTCCCGGGCAGCGTCGTGACGCTCGTCGCTCCCGCCGGCGCCAAGTTCAACCCGAGCCTCGGCGCCTACGTGCCCAAGTTCCACCGCTACGAAGTCACGGGGATCTTCGACACCGGGATGTATGAATACGACAACAGCTGGGTCGCGCTCGATCGCCGCGCGGCGCAGCGCTTCGCCGGGCTCGACACGGCAGTGACCGGCCTCGAGGTGCGGCTCGCCGACCCGGAGCAGGCGCAGCCGTTCGGCGTCGCCCTCGAGACGCGGCTCGGGTACCCCTACCGCGCGCTCGACTGGCAATCGCAGAACGCTTCGCTGTTCTCGGCCCTGAAGCTCGAGAAACTCGCGATGTCGTTTGTGGTGTTCCTCATCTGTGTGGTCGCGGCGTTCAACGTGGTGGGCACCTTGACGATGGTGGTGCGCGACAAGACGCGGGAGATCGGCATTCTCCTCGCGATGGGCCTGCGGCAGGCGTCGATCCGCCGGATCTTCCTGGCGCAGGGGATTCTGGTGGGGCTCACGGGGACGGCCCTCGGGGTGGTGGGGGGCCTGGTGCTCGGCGGGATGCTGAATCGCGGCCACTGGATTCCGATCGATCCGTCGATCTACTTCATCGACCATCTCCCCGTGCATACGCAACCGCTCGACGTGCTGCTCGTGATCGGGGCGAGCCTGGTGGTCGCCACGCTGGCCCCGCTGTATCCGTCGATGCAAGCGGCGCGGCTCGATCCTGTCACCGCGATTCGCTACGAATGACCGCCCTGCTCGAAGCCCGGGGGGTCCGCAAGGTGTTCGCGGGCGGCGACGGGCAGCCGCTCGAGGTGCTGCGCGCCGTGGAGCTCGAGGTCCACCGCGGTGAGTTTGTCGCCATCGTGGGCACCTCCGGGGCGGGGAAGAGCACGTTGCTGCATCTGCTCGGGGCGCTGGATCGGCCAACGGGCGGCGATGTCTGGCTGGACGGCTCGCGCTATGCCGACCTGGACGCCTCCGCCCTGGCCGAGCTGCGGAACAGGAAGCTGGGCTTTGTCTTCCAGTTCCATCATCTCTTGCGGGAATTCTCCGCGTTGGAGAACGTGATGATGCCGCTGTTGATCGGGGGAACGGAGCAGCGCCCGGCCCGCTCGCGAGCCGAGGAGATGCTCTCCCTCGTGGGGCTCGCGGGGCGGATGACGCACCGGCCGGCCGAGCTGTCGGGAGGCGAGCAGCAGCGCTGCGCCGTGGCGCGCGCCCTGGTGCACGACCCGAGCCTGGTGCTGGCGGACGAGCCCTCGGGCAACCTGGACCACGCCAACTCGGACCGGCTGCACGAGGTATTCTTTCGACTGGCCCGGGAGTACGAGACGGCGGTAGTCGTCGTCACCCACAATCGGCAGCTCGCCGGGCGGGCCGATCGGATTCTGATGCTCGAGGACGGTCGCCTGGCGGCGGTCGGCTCGGTGGACGCGATACCCTGATGCTGTGCGACAACTGCAAGGAGCGCGACGCGGTCATCAACCTGACGCAAGTGGAGCACGACACGAAAGTGACGCTCCACCTGTGCGAGCAGTGTGCGCAGCAGAAGGGCGTCGAGACCGGCGCGTCGGTGCTCAAGACGCCGCTCGGCGGCTTCCTGCAGGGGATGATCGGCAAGGGCGGGAACGTCCTGCCCACCCCGGCCGATGGGCTGCGCTGCGCCGCCTGCGGGAGCACCCTCAAGGACTTTCGCGAGTCGGGGCGGCTGGGGTGCTCGGAGTGTTACGACTCGTTCGCGCCGCACCTGCGGGACCTGCTGCGCCGGCTGCACGGCTCCAGCCAGCACGTGGGCGAGCGCTACGCGCCGCCGGGTGCGGAGGGCGCCACCGACCCGCGGCTCCAGCTGCTCGAGCTCAAGGAGCAGCTGCGGCGGGCCGTCGAGAACGAAAACTTCGAGCTCGCCGCGGAGCTGCGCGACCGCATCCGGGTGCTGGAATGATCGACCTCTCGCTGCTTCCCGACGGCGGCATGGGCTGGCTCGACGCGTCCGGGCCCAAGGGCAGCATCGTGCTGTCCACGCGCATCCGGCTGGCGCGCAACCTCGAGGGCTACGTGTTCAGCCAGCGGGCGAAGGACGCCGATCGCACCGCGGTGCTCACGCGCGTGGAGGAAGCGAGCGCCGCGAGCGACCTGCTGCAGGGCGCCGTGACGATCCGATTGGACCAGCTCGAACGCGTGGACCGCCAGCTGCTGCACGAACGGCACCTGGTGTCCAAGGAGCTGGCGGGACTGGACCGCGAAGCGCGGCCCCGCCCCGGCGCGGCGCTGGTGGTGCAGGGGACGGTGGGGGTGATGGTGAACGAGGAGGACCACTTACGATTGCACGGAATGCGCTCGGGATTCGCCCTGGAGGAGGCGTACGCGGATCTCGAGGGCCTGGATGCTGATCTGGGGCGGCTGCTGCCCTTCGCGTTTCACCCGGAATTTGGCTATCTTACCTCCTGCCCTACCAATGCCGGGACCGGACTCCGGGCGAGCGTACTTATCCACTTGCCGGGCCTCGTCTTGACGAAGGAAGTCGGCAAGGTTTTGCAGGGGCTCGCCCAGGTGGGGCTCACCTTCCGGGGTTTGTACGGGGAAGGGAGCGAGGTCGTCGGGAACTTCTTTCAGTTATCTAACCAGACGACGCTGGGCAAGTCGGAAGACGAGCTGCTCGATCATCTTGGCAAGATCGTCCGACAGGTGATCGAGTACGAAGAGCAGGCGCGCGACGTGCTGCTGCGCACGGCCCCCGACGAGGTGGCCGACAAGACCTGGCGGGCATACGGGCTGCTTAAGTACGCGCGGAAGCTGACGTTCGAAGAGACGATGAATCTATTGAGCGGGGTGCGGCTGGGCGTCGGGTTGAATCTGATCCCGAGCTTGAGTGTATACACATTGAACAAGCTGTTGATATTCACCCAGCCCGCGCACCTGGCGGCACTCGAGGGACGCCAGACCGGTGACCCTGAGCTGCCCACGGTGCGCGCGACGTATGTGCGTCGCGTGCTGGAGACTGAGGCGGCGTGAGGAGGAGGTAGGGGGGAGATGAACGGGTACAACTTCACGGATCGGGTCCGCAAGGTCCTGCAGATGGCGCGGGAAGAGGCTGCGCGGCTGCACCATGAGTACGTGGGGACCGAGCACATCCTGCTGGGCCTGATCCGCGAAGGCGAAGGGGTCGCCGCGGCGGTGCTCACCAACCTGAACGTCGATCTCGAAGAGATCCAGCAGAAGATCGAAGAGACGGTGAAGAAGGGGAAGGCGGCGGCGGCTGCCGGACCCGACCTGCCCTACACCTCGCGCGCGAAGAAAGTGCTCGAGCTGGCGATGAGCGAGGCGCGCGAGCTGAACCACTCGTACGTCGGCACCGAGCACCTGCTGCTCGGGCTGTTGCGCGAGGAGAAGGGGATCGCCGCGCAGGTGCTCACCGATGCCGGCGTGAACCTCGAGCAGGCGCGCGCGGAGACGCTGCGGCTGCTCGGCAGCGAGATGCCTTCGGGGCCGGCCCCGTCGGGCTCCGGCGCGCAACCGGCGAGCCCCAAGAGCGAGAAAAAGTCGAAGACCCCCGCGCTCGACCACTTCTGCCGCGATCTGACCCAGCTCGCGGCCGAGGGCCAGCTCGATCCGACGATCGGGCGTCAGAAAGAGATCGAGCGCGTGATGGAGATCCTCTCGCGCCGCAAGAAGAACAACCCGGTGCTGATCGGCGAGCCGGGGGTGGGGAAGACCGCGATCGTCGAGGGCCTGGCCCAGCTCATCGCCAGCGGCCAGTGCCCCGATGCGCTGAAGGATCACCGCGTGTTGTCGCTCGACATGGCGGCGGTGATCGCCGGCACGAAGTACCGCGGTCAGTTCGAGGAGCGGCTCAAGGCGATCATCAACGAGATCGCGCAGAACCGCAACGTCATCCTGTTCATCGACGAGCTGCACACGTTGGTGGGGGCGGGCGCGGCCGAGGGCGCGGTGGACGCGTCCAACATGTTGAAGCCGGCACTGGCCCGCGGCGAGCTGCAGTGCGTGGGCGCCTCGACCCTCAACGAGTACCGCAAGTACATCGAGAAGGACGGCGCGCTGGAGCGCCGCTTCCAGACGGTGATCGTCGATCCGCCGACGGTGGACGAGACCATCGAGATCCTCAAGGGGCTCCGCAAGCGCTACGAGGAGCACCACCGGGTGATCATCCCGGATGAGACCCTCGACGCCGCGGCCAAGCTGTCGGAGCGCTACATCACCGACCGCTTCCTGCCCGACAAGGCGATCGACGTGATCGACGAAGCGGGGGCGCGGGCGCGGCTCGCCACGCAGGTGCCGCCGCCCGAGGTCGCCGCGCTCAAGGCGAAGCTCGAGCACATCAACGGCGACAAAGAGAACGCCGTCCGCGACCAGAACTTCGAGAAGGCGGCGGCGCTGCGCGACCAGGAGCGCGAGCTCCAGGCGGACATCCGCCGCAAGCAGGAGGCGTGGGAGAAGGAGCGCCAGACGCACCGGCCCACGATCAGCGAGGAGGGCGTCGCGTTCATCGTGTCGCGCTGGACGGGGATCCCGGTCACGCGGCTCCAGGAAGCCGAGACCGCGCGCCTGCTCCGCATGGAAGACGAGATGCATGAGACCGTGGTCGGCCAGGACGAGGCGATCGCGGTGATCTCGCGCGCCATCCGGCGCAGCCGGGCGGGGCTCAAGGACCCCAAGCGGCCGATCGGATCGTTCATCTTCTCCGGGCCCACGGGCGTCGGCAAGACCGAGCTGGCGCGCGCGCTCGCCCGCTTCCTGTTCGCCGATACCAACGCGCTGATTCGGGTCGACATGTCGGAGTACATGGAGAAGTTCTCGGTGAGCCGGCTGATCGGCGCGCCGCCCGGCTACGTCGGCTACGAGGACTCGGGGACGCTGACCAAGTCGGTGCGGCGGAAGCCCTATTCCGTCGTGCTGCTCGACGAGATCGAGAAGGCGCATCCCGACGTCTTCAACATCCTGCTGCAGGTGCTCGACGAAGGACACCTGACGGACAACTACGGCCGGGTGATCGACTTCAAGAACACCGTCGTCATCATGACGTCGAACGTCGGCGCCCGGGACATGGTCAAGGGCAAAGCCCTGGGCTTCTCCCAACCGGATATGCGCGCGACCTTCGACAAGATGGCGGAGAAGGTCAAGGAAGAGATCAACAAGACCTTCAATCCCGAGTTCCTGAACCGGCTGGACGACGTCATCGTGTTCCACCCGCTCACGCGAGAGCACATCGCCCAGATCGTCACGATCCTGCTCAAGGAAGTGCAGCGGCGGCTGGGCGAGGAGGAGCTCACGCTCCGGTTGACGCCGGCGGCCTCGGACTTCCTGGTGGAGCGCGGGTACGATGAGCACTTCGGCGCGCGCCCGCTGAAGCGCGCGATTCAGAAGTACGTCGAGGATCCGCTCTCGGAGAAGATCCTGGTCGGCGAGTTCGCGCGGGGCGAGGAGATCGAGGTCGACGCGGCCCCGGACAAGGAACGGTTGGCGTTCCGCGCGCTCTCCGGCTCGAAGGCGTGATCCGCAAGCTTTCCACCGTCATCTGTGTGGGTTCGGCCGTGCTCGCCCCGCGTCTCGCGCGCGCTCAGGGCGAGGCGCCGAGCGCCGCCGCCGCCGTCGCCCCCGACTCCATCGTCGTCATCGGGCTCCGCCGGGTCGACCGCAAGCAAGCGATCGAGCAGAGCGGCCTCACCCCGGGCAAGCCGCTGGGCTACCGCGACGTGCAGCGCGCCATCCAGGCCCTGTACGCGACGGGCCAGTACGACGACGTCCGGGTGGCGCAGGACACCGCCGGCGGGCGCCAGGTCCTCGTCGTGCGCCTGCACGAGCGCCCCATCCTCGTCAAGTGGGCCGTGCGCGGCGTGAGCCGCGTCTCCGAGGGCAGCGTGCGCGACAAGGCTCAGCTGGCCGAAGGCCGGCCGGTCGACCCCGCCGCCGTGGCCCGGGCCCGCGGGCGCATCGACTCCCTGTACCGCGCGCAGGGCTATTACCTCGCCCAGGTGAAGGTGGTCGACGTGTATGAGGCCGATTCGGCCCGCCTGCGGGTCATCTTCGACGTGGACGAGGGCCGGCGCGTCGCGGTGGCGCGCGTGCAGGTCGAGGGCAACACGCACCTGGTGACGGATCAGCTGGTCGGCCAGATGAAGACCCGCCCCGAAGGGTTCTGGTGGTTCCGCTCCGGCGAGTTCGACGACGAAAAGCTGCGCGAGGATCTGCAGGAGCGGCTCCCCAAATTCTACGGCGACCGGGGCTACGTCGATTTCCAGGTGCTCGACGACACGCTGGTCGTGAACGACACCAGCGGCAAGGCGACGCTGGTGGTGCGCGTGAGCGAAGGGGAGCCGTACCGCGCGGGCTCGTTCGAGATCGTGGGAAACCGGCGCTTCTCGACGGAAGAGCTGCAACAGCTGTTTCCGTTCAAAGGCGGGGACCGCACCGGCTTCCTGGGGTTGGGCGGGACCCAGCAGGGGCCGACCTACTTCAGCCAGCAGAAGTGGGACGACGCCACACAGCAGCTCCGCACGCTCTACTACAACAACGGCTACATCTACGTGAACGTCCGGCCGGAAGTCATCCGCCGCACGGGCGCCGACGGCAAGCCCGTGGTGGATCTCCGCTGGGCGATCAACGAGGGGCAGCCGGCCATCGTCAACAAGATCGAGATCTCGGGCAACGACGTCACCCACGAGCGCGTGATCCGCGAGGCCATCATCCTGCTCCCGGGCGACGTGTTCCGCCAGGACGCGCTCATCCGGTCGTACCAGAACATCTCGAACCTGGGCTTCTTCCAGCAGCCCCTGCCGTTCCCCGACACGCGCCCGGCCAACGATCAGGGTGACGTGGACGTGATCTTCCGCGTGACCGAGAAGCATACGGGCAACGTCAACTTCGGTGCGTCGGTGGGGCAGGGCACCGGGGTAGGCGGGTTTCTGGGGCTCGACGAGCCGAACCTGTTCGGCCAGGGGAAGAAGGGCCACTTCCAGTGGCAGTTCGGCAAGAACATCAGCGACTTCGCCGTCACCTACACCGATCCCGCGATTCGCGAGTCCCGCATCTCGGGAACCCTCGACGTCCACAATACCCGGCTGCGGTACACGATCGCGGACCTCGGGACGCTGCGCCGCCGCGGAGCGAGTCTGCAGTTCGGGTTCCCGGTCTTCAACGATCGCTACACGCGGTTGTTCGTCTCCTACGGCGTCGACGACCAGACGTTCACCGGCTCGAGCACCGGTCTCGCGTCGCTGCGGTGCAACAGCTGCATCCGGTCCACCTTCGGCGTCTCCCTGATGCGGGATACGCGGATCGACCTCCCGTTCCCGACCGGGGGAACGATGCACTCCATCGGACTCTCACAATCGGGCGGCCCGCTGGGTGGCTCGGGGAACTTCCAGCGACTCGATCTCGAAGGTCGTTGGTACGCCCCGCTCGGCCAGCTGGGCGGCGCGGCCAGCTCGTCGCCCGTGCGGTTCGTGATGGGTCTCTCGACCCGCTCCGGCCTGGTGTTCGGTAACTCGCCCTTCTTTGACCAGCTGTTCACGATGGGCGGCGTGCAGTACGGCATTCCTCTCCGCGGCTACGACGAGTTCTCCATTACGCCGCACGGCTACGACCCGACCGCCACCAGCGGTCAGGCGAGCGCCAACTCGTTCGGCAAGGCGTACCTCGTGATGACGGGCGAGATCGGGGCCCGGCTGTCGCAAATGTTTTACGTCAACGCGTTCTTCGACGCCGGTAACGTGTGGGCGCGCGCCGGCGAATTCGACCCGACTCGTCTGTACCGGGGCGCCGGCATCGGACTGAGCATTATTTCACCGCTCGGGCCCATTGGCATCGACTGGGCGTACGGCTTCGACCGCACCGACGAATTCGGGCGAGCGGCGCCGGCCTTCAAGCTGCACTTCAAGCTCGGCAACTTCTTCTGATCGGAGCGCCCGCGCGACGGGCGCGGCGCTGGACCAGTAGTTCTTCTCTTAGGGAGATCGTTATGAGGCGTGTAGTGACAGTGTGCGCGTGGATCGGCTTCCTCGCGGTCGCTCCGGCCGCGACTCAGGCACGGGCACAGGCGCAGCCGGGGCTCAAGATCGCGTTCATCAGCTCGCAGCAGATTCTCGAGCAGACGCCCGGCTACGCCGCGGCCGAATCCACGTTCAAGAAAGAGTATCAGGGCTTTCAGGACGAGGCTCAGAAACTAAAGCAGCAATTCGACTCGGCCGTCCAGACGTTCGAGAAGCAGTCCATCGCCCTCTCCTCCAGCGCCAAGCAGGCGAAGCAGAAGGAGCTGCAGCAGCTGCAGCAGCGGCTCGAGCAGCGCTCCAGCGAGCTCCAGGATAAGAGCCAGCAGCGTCAGCGCGAGCTGATCCAGCCGATCCAGGCGCGCGTCAACGCCGTGATCCAGGGGCTGCGCGCCGAGGGCAACTACGCGCTGATTTTCGACGCGGACTCGCCCACCAGCAATATCGTCGCCGCCGACCCGAGCCTCGATATCACCCCCAAGGTGATCGAGCGGCTGAAGCAGGCGAAGTAGGGCGCGCCCAGCCCGTGCGCGGCCGGCCGGCGTCGGAAGGCACAGCGGGCGGCGGGGAACCCGGCGGGCGGGGGGCAGGCGCCGCGCGACGCATCAGCGCGCGTGAGATCGCTGCCCTCACGAACGGCCGGCTCGTGGGCGCCCCCGACGTGACGGTCTCCGGCGTCGCGCCGCTGGATCGAGCCGGCCCCGACGACCTCTCATTTCTTGCCGCGAAGCGCTATCTCCAGTATTTTCAACAGTCTAGCGCGGCGATCGTGCTCTGCAAGCCGGACCTCGTGCCGGACGACGCGGGGGCGGGGCCGGCGTGCCGGGTGGTGGTGCGTGACCCCCACGTCGCGCTGCTCTCGGTCATCCCCGTGCTCTATCCTGAGCCGGCCTGGCAGCCGGGGATCCACCGGACGGCGGTGATCGGCGAAGGCGTCGTCTGGCAGGAGCCGGTGGCGATCGGTCCCTACGCGGTGCTCGGCCGGGGCGTGCGCCTCGGCAAGAACGTGCGCATCGGCGCCGCAGCCGTGCTGGGAGACGGCGTGGAGCTCGGCGACGACGTGCAGCTGCTGCCGCAGGTGGTGTGCTACAGCGGCACGATCGTGGGCAACCGCGTCATTCTGCACGCGGGTGTGCGACTCGGCTCGGACGGCTTCGGCTACGTCCCGGGGAAGAACGGCGAGATGCCGCGCAAGATTCCCCAGGTGGGTCGCTGCATCATCGGGGACGACGTGGAGATCGGGGCCAACACGACGATCGATCGCGGCAGCGTGGACGACACGGTGGTCGGCCCGGGAACGAAGATCGACAACCTCGTGCAGATCGGGCACAACTGTCGCATCGGCGCGCGCTGCCTCATCGCCGGCCAGGCGGGCATCGCGGGGAGCACTCACGTCGAGGACGACGTCTTCCTCGCGGGCCAGGCGGGACTCGCGGACCACGTGACGATCGGGCGCGGCGCCCGCGTCACGGTGCAGGGGGGCGTGATCGGGGACATCGCACCGGGCGCCACGGTGTCCGGCTACCCGGCGCGTACGCACCGGGAGTTCCTGCGGGCCCAGGGTGCGCTGTACCGGCTCGCTCACATCGTGGACGATCTCGAGGCGCTCGTGCGGCCGACCGATGAGTCCCAGCCCTAGGCGCGGCATCAGCAAGAAGACGACCGTCTCGGGGACGGGCCTGCACACCGGGGTCCGTACCGAGGCGACCTTCCTCCCCGCGCCGGCGGGGCAGGGGATCGTGTTCAAGCGCGTGGACCTCGCCGGGAAGCCTCAGATCCCGGCGCTCCTGTCGGAGGTCGAGGCGGTCGAGCGCCGCACCGCCATCGGCAAGGGAGCGTCCACGATCCACACCGTGGAGCACCTGCTCGCCGCGGTGGCGGCGCACGAGATCGACGATCTCACCGTCGAGCTCTCAGGCCCCGAGCCACCGATTCTGGACGGCAGCGTCCAGCCCTATTTCGACGCGCTCGAGCACGCCGGCCCGACGGAAACGGGCGGCGAGGCCCTGGTGCTGACGGTCCCGGCGCCGTTCACGGTGAGTGAGGGCGACTCGAGCTACATCGTGGCCCCGGCCAAGGAGCTGCGGCTCACCGTGACCATCGAGTGGCCGCATCCCCTGATCGGGCGCCAGGCCGGAAGCTTCACGGTGACGCCGCAGGCGTTCGCGCGGGAGCTCGCGCCGGCCCGGACCTTCGGGTTCACGAGCGAGGTTGCGGCGTTGCAGGCAAAAGGCCTGATCAAGGGGGCGTCGAGCGCCAACGCGATCGTGCTGGACGAGCGGGGCCTCGCCAACGGGGGCGAGCTCCGCTGGCCCGACGAGTTCGTGCGCCACAAGGCGGCCGACATCCTCGGCGACCTGGTGCTGACGGGCGGCCGCGTGCGCGCCCACATCGTCGCCACGCGACCGAGCCACGGTGGCAACATCGCCCTGGCGCGGGCGCTGACGCGCGCGGCGCAGCGCGGCGGCGCGCCCAAGATGGACATCGGCCGCATCATGGACGTCCTGCCGCATCGCTATCCCTTCCTCCTCGTGGACCGGATCATCGAGGTCGAAGGGCAACAGCGGATCGTCGGCATCAAGAACGTCACCATCAACGAGCCGTTCTTCCAGGGGCACTTCCCGGGACATCCGATCATGCCCGGCGTGCTCATCATCGAGGCGATGGCACAGGTGGGGGGCATGCTCCTGATGGGCTTCTTCGAAGGGCAGAACGTCGAGGACAAGGTGGTCTACTTCATGTCGCTCGACAACGTGAAGTTCCGGCGTCCCGTCGTCCCCGGAGATCAGATCCGCTTCGAGCTCGAGATGGTCCAGTTCCGCGGCAAGACGTGCAAGATGAAAGGCGTGGGGTTCGTGGACGGGCAGGTCGTGGCGGAGGCGGACATGATGGCGTCGGTGGTGGACCGGTGATCCACCGGACCGCGCTCGTCGATCCCACGGCCCACATCGACGGCGACGTCACCGTCGGTCCCTACGCCATCATCGGGCCGCACGTCACCGTGGGCGAGCGTTGTCACATCGCCGCGCACGCGGTGCTCGAGCGCAACGTCAAGCTCGGCCAGGGGGTGAAGGTCGGCTACGGCAGCGTGCTCGGCAACGACCCGCAGGACCTGAAGTACAAGGGGGAAGACACCTGGGTCGAGGTCGGCGACACGACGGTGATCCGGGAGTACTGCACGATCAACCGCGGGACGCAGGCGACCGGCAAGACGTCGGTGGGGCAGCGCTGCTTCCTCATGTCCTACGTGCACCTGGCCCACGATTGTCACGTGGGCAACGACGTGATCATCGCCAACGCGGTGCAGATGGCGGGGCACGTGACCATCGAGGACCGCGCGATCATCTCCGGGCTCGTGCCGATTCACCAGTTCGTGCGGATCGGCACGTTCTCGTTCGTGGGGGGCGGCTCGCGCGTGAACCAGGACGTGCCGCCCTACACCAAAGCCGTGGGGAACCCGGTCCACCTCTACGGCCTGAACTCCGTGGGCCTGCAGCGCGCGGGGTTCTCGCCCGAGGTGAAGCTGGCGCTGAAGCGCGCCTACCGGCTGCTGTTCAATTCTGACATGACCGTGAGTCAGGGGATCGCGAAGGCACGCGCCGAGCTGCCGCCGATCCCCGAGGTCGAGAACTTCCTCAAGTTCATCGAAGGGTCGCAGCGGGGAGTGCTGGTGTGAGCGCACCACCGGTGCGGGTGGGGGTCATCGGCACCGGCGCGCTCGGCTTCCACCACGCGCGGCTGCTGCGCCGCATGCCGGGTGTTTCCTTCGCCGGGATCTACGACAAGAATCCGGCCCGCGCGGCCGAAGTGGCGAAGCAGCTCGACACGGTGGCGCATCCCGCGCTCGGGGCGCTGCTGGAGTGCGTAGAGGCGGTCACCGTGGCGGTCCCGACGCCCGCGCACGCGGAAGTCGGGAACGCGGTGCTGGAGCGGGGCATCGCGCTCCTCATGGAGAAGCCGCTGGCGGATACCATCGCGGGGGCGGAGGAGCTGGTGCGCGGCGCCGCGGCGCGTGGTGCGGTGCTCCAGGTGGGACACGTGGAGCGCTTCAACCGGGCCGTCCGGGCGGCCGCCCCCTACCTGGACGAGCCGCGGTTCCTGCAGATCGACCGGCTCTCCCCATTCCAGCCGCGCGGCACCGACGTGGCCGTGATCCTCGATCTGATGATCCACGACCTGGATCTCGTGCTGGAGCTGGTGCGCGCTCCCGTGGCGGACGTGCGCGCCACGGGGGTCGCGATTCTCACGCCGCTCGTGGATATCGCGAACGCGCGCATCGAGTTCGCCAACGGCGCCATCGCGAACCTCACGGCCAGCCGCGTCTCCCGCGAGCGCACCCGCAAGCTCCGGATCTTCCAGCCGACCGGTTACTGCTCGCTCGACCTGGCCCAGGGCAGCGGGGACTTCTTCCGGCTGAAGCCGGGCTGGCAGAGCCTCGGCGCGACCACGCTCGAGCAGATCGTGGAGCACGTCCGGCTCGAGGCGCCGGAAGCGGAGCCCCTCAAGCTCGAGCTCGAGAGCTTCCTGCGCGCCGTGCGCGGCGAAGAGGAGGTCGTCGTGTCGGGCGCCGCCGGGGCCCAGGCCCTGGCCCTCGCGTTCCGCGTCGCCGCCGCCGTCCAGGCCTCGCCCCTCGCCTCCCCGCCTCCGGCTCACTTCGCCGCCCGGCGGCCGTGAGCCGCGCGCCCCGCATCTACATCTCGGCGGGCGAGCCGTCGGGGGACGCGCACGCCGCCGCCGTCGTGACCGCCCTGAAGCGCCGGCTTCCCGAGGCCAGCGTCGAGGCGTTCGGGGGCCCCGGCCTGGAGGCCGCGGGCGCCGCCGTGCTCGACCGCATGGAGCACTTCTCCGTAGTGGGGTTCGTCGAGGCGGTGTGGAAGCTGCCGGCCCACCTGCGCCTGCTCGGGCGCGTCCGCCTCGCGCTCCGGGCCCGACGCTACGATCTGGTGATTCTCGTCGACTATCCCGGCTACCATTTGCGCGTGGCTGCGGAGGCCGCCGCCGCCGGGATCCCCGTCCTCTATTACATCGCTCCCCAAATGTGGGCCTGGGCGCCCGGTCGGGTGCGGAAGCTGGCCGCGGTGCGACGGCTCGCGGTCATTCTGCCGTTCGAAGAAGCGTTTTTTCGCGAGCGCGGCGTCGCGGCGACGTTCGTCGGACATCCGCTCAAGGATCGGACACCGCCGCCCCCGCGGGCGGACGCCCGGCGCCGTCTCGGACTCGACCCCGCGCGGCCGGTGCTCGGCCTCTTCCCGGGGAGCCGCGCGCAGGAGGTGAAGCGACTCTGGCCGGCGTTCCGCGATGCAGCGGCCCGCGTCCTCGCCGCGCGCCCCGAGGTGCAGGCCGTGGTCGCCGGGACGCCGCACGGCCGCTACCCCGCCCCCGGTGCGGTCCGGCTGCACATGGGGGATCCCCTCGCCGTATTCGCGGCCGCCGATGCCGGCCTCTGCAAGTCGGGCACGACCACCCTGGAGGCTGCACTCGCCGACGTGCCCATGGTCATCGCGTACCGTCTCAACCCCGTTTCGTTCGCCATCGCGATCCGCATGTTGCAGGTGCCCCACGTGGGTCTGGTGAACCTGATCGCGGGGCGGGAGGTGAGTCCCGAGCTGCTCCAGGGCGCGGTGACCCCGGCGGCCCTGGCGAATGCCGTGCTGCCGTTGCTCGATCCCGACAGCGAAGCCGCCCGCCGCCAGCGGGAGGGACTGGGCCTCGTGCGACAGCGGCTGGGGCCGCCGGGCGCGGCCGACCGCGTGGCCGGGCTCGCCCTGGAGCTGGCGGGGTGAAGCTGGCGCTCGTGGCGGGACTCGTTCGCGTGCTCGCGGCAACCTGGCGTTACCGTGTGCAGGGGTGGGAGCACGTGACCGCGGCTCGAGCGAGCGGCCGGCCGGTGGTCTACGTCCTGTGGCACAGTCGCATCCTCCCGCTGCTGTATCACCGGCGTGATGAGAGCATGGCCCTGCTCATTAGCCGTCATCGCGACGGCGGCTACCTCGCCGAGCTGTCCGAGCGCTGGGGGTACCGTGTGGTGCGCGGGTCCTCACGGCGCGGCGGGGACGTGGGTCTGCTGGGCCTCGTGCGCTACCTGCGCCAGGGCGGGGAAGTCGCGCTCACGCCGGACGGCCCGCGCGGCCCGGCGGAGCGGATGAAACCGGGCGCCCTGGCCGCGGCGCAACACGCCAACGCGTTGGTGATCGCCGCGGGCGCGCGGGCCTCGTCGGCGTGGTGGATCGAGTCGTGGGATCGGTTCTGCCTGCCGCGACCGTTCGCCAGGGTGGACGTCATGTACAGCGCACCCTTCGGCCTGGAAGAGGGAAAAGAGGCGTTGCGCCGCGGGATCACCGTGGCGGAACGGGCGCTGCGGGCGGTCACGTACGGGGAGAACCGGTGAGCGCGACGCGGGTCGCACACTGGCTCTGGGGCGCGTCGGCGGCCGCCCGCGTGGCACGCGTGCCGCTCATCCCCCTCGCCGGCGCGTACTGGGCCCTCATGAAACTGCGCGCAGCCCGGGCGCGCGCCGACGCCGTGCGGCTCCCGCTCCCGACGATCGCGGTCGGAAACCTGTCCGTCGGCGGTACCGGGAAAACGCCGCTTGCGGCCTGGATCGCGAGCTACTGCGCGGCGCATGGCCGCACGCCCGGCATCCTGTTGCGCGGCTATGGCGGAGACGAGCCCCTGGTTCACCGGCGACTCGTGCCACAGGCGGTCGTGGTGGCGAACCCCGATCGAGTGGCCGGCGCGGTCGCCGCGCGCGCCCAGGGCGCTCAGGTACTCGTCCTGGACGATGCCTACCAGCTCCTGGGTGTGGGGCGGGACCTGAACATCGCGGTTGTGAGCGCGGAGAGCGCCACGGCATCGCCCTGGCCATTACCAGCAGGGCCGTGGCGCGAGGGGCGGGATGCCCTGGACCGGGCGGATCTGATCGTCGTGACCCGGAAAAGCGCGTCGGCGGACGCGGCGAGCGCCCTGGCCGAGGGGCTTGTTCGGGGGCGGAGCGGGGGGCCGGGGGGGCCGCCGATCTGCACGGTGCGGCTCGTGGTCAGTCATCTCGAGGGTATGCGATCCGGCACGCGCCAGGAGCTTGGCGTGCTCGCTGGACGGCGCGTGGTGGCGGCTGCAGGGATCGCCGACCCGGAGAGCTTCGCGCAACAGCTCGGGACGGCCGGCGCGAGCGTGCAACTCGTGGCGTACCAAGACCATCACGCGTATCGCCAGGCAGACTTGGAGCGGCTCGTGCGGGCCGCCACCGGGGGGGATTATGTTGTAGTCACTGAAAAGGACGCCGTGAAGCTCCGTCGACAGTGGCCCGGGAGTGCCGCCGAGCCCCTCGTCGCGGTGCTTGCCGTCCACTGGGAACGGAACGGCCGGGCGCTCGAGCAGGCGGTTGACGCCGTGCTCGCTTCCGCCCGGCGTCCCTGAGACCCGACGCACCAGCGAGCCCCATGAGCGAACCCGCCATCCAGCCTCAAGGTCATCTCGGCATTCGGCCCGATAAGGAGACGTTCCTCGCGGAGGAGAACCCGTTCGAAGCGATGATGGAGCGCTTCGATCACGCCGCCCAGCTCCTCAACCTCGATCCCGGCCTCTACAAGGTGCTGCGCAACCCCGAAAAGCAGATCATCGTGTCCGTCCCCGTGCTGCGCGATTCGGGTGAGCTGGAGGTCTACACGGGCTACCGCGTGCTGTACAACACGTCCCGTGGTCCGGCCAAGGGCGGTATCCGATTCGATCTCAACGTCACGCTCGAGGAAGTGAAGGCGCTCGCGGCATGGATGACGTGGAAGTGCGCGCTCGTGAACATCCCGTTCGGCGGGTCGAAGGGCGGGGTGGTGTGCGATCCCACCACCATGTCGATGGCGGAGCTCGAGCGGGTGACGCGCCGCTACACCGCCGGCATCATCGAGACCCTCGGCCCGGACTCGGATGTGCCGGCGCCGGACGTGAATACCAACGAGCGCGTCATGGCGTGGATCATGGACACGTATTCCATGCACCACCGGCATACGGTGACCGCCGTGGTGACGGGGAAGCCGGTGGAGATGGGGGGCTCGCTCGGGCGGCGGGAAGCCACGGGGCGGGGGTGCATGTTCGTGACCCGGGAGGCGTTGGCCAAGCTGGGGATGAGTCTCAAGGGCGCGCGCGTGGCGGTGCAAGGGTTCGGGAACGTGGGCTCCGTGGCGGCGGATCTGATGGCCAAGGAAGGTGCGATCATCGTCGCCGTGTCGGACAAATCGGGTGCGGTACACAACCCGCGGGGGCTGGACATCCCGGACATGCTCAAGTGGGTCAAGGAGCATCGTCAGCTCGCGGGTTATCCCAAGGGTGAGCCGATCAGCAAGGAGGCACTGCTCACGGTGGAGTGTGACGTGCTCGTGCCCGCCGCCACCGAGAACGTCATCACCCGTAAGAACGCCCCGCAGATCAAGGCGAAGATCATCTGCGAAGGGGCGAATGGCCCTACGACGGCGGCGGCCGACGAGATTCTCGAGAAGAAGGGCATTTTCGTCATTCCGGACATTCTCGCGAACGCCGGCGGCGTGACCGTGAGCTACTTCGAGTGGGTACAGGACCGCGGCGGTTACTTCTGGGACGAGGACACCGTCAACCGGCGCCTCGAGAGCATCATGGTGCGTGCGTTCAACGAAGTCGCGGCCACCACGGAGAAGTACAAGGTGAATACCCGCATCGCCTCTTACATCGTCGCGGTCGACCGGGTGGCGGCGATGCATCGGCTGCGGGGGATGTATGCCTGATGCGCTATCGCGTCGTCGCGGTGGGCCGCGTGCGGGACGCGGCGCTCCGCGCGGCCTGTGACGGGTACCTCGAGCGCCTGCGCCACTACACGCGGCTCGAGGAACGGGAAGTGAAGGACGAGGCGCGAATCCTCGAGGGGGTGCCCGAGGGCTCGCGCCTCGTCGCACTGTCCGAGGCCGGAGAGCAGTGGACGTCCGAGCAGCTCGCCGATTGGACGGCGCGCTGGGAGCTGGACGGCCGGGACGTGGCCTTTGCGCTCGGCGGCGCGGAGGCGCTCCCCGCTGCCGTGTTGCAAACCGCCGAACGCACCTGGAGCCTCTCCCGGCTGACGTTCCCGCACGAGCTGGCCCGGGTGATCGTGTACGAGCAGCTGTACCGCGCGTACACCATCCGCCGGGGGGAACCCTACCATCGCGGATCCTGAGCTGACACCGGCGGACCGGGCCGCGCTCCTGGGCCTGGCGCGGGCGACGCTGGAAGCGCACCTCGAGGACCGGCCCCTGCCGCCGGCGGGCGGCGTGCCTGGTGCGGCGCTGAAGCGCGGGGCCTTCGTGACCCTCACCGAGCGCGGGGCGCTGCGTGGCTGCATCGGCCACATCGCGGCTGATCGCGAGCTCGGCGCCGTGGTGCAGGAGATGGCGGTCGCCGCGGCGCTGGATGATCCGCGCTTCGCCCCCGTGACGCGCGAGGAGCTGGGCTCGCTCGCCCTCGAGATCTCCGTGCTATCCGAGCCTACGCGGCTCCCCGCGCCCGTCGACGCGATGCGCGTCGTGGTCGGTCGGCACGGCTTGATGGTACGACGCGAACGGCTCGTCGGCCTGCTCCTCCCTCAAGTGGCGCACGAGTATCATTGGGGGCCCGAAGCGTTTCTCGCGGCGGCCTGCCGCAAGGCCGGGCTGCCACCGGAGGGGTGGCGGGAACCGGGAACGGAAGTGTTCACGTTTCAAGCGGACGTGTTCGGAGAAGACCAGTGATACCCAAGATCGTCGCCACGCCGATTGCGCCCCTGGCGCTGCCTGAGCCGCGCATCGCCCCCCGGCGAGTGGCGCCGGACGTGGTGGCGGCCGCGCTCCCGGGGCCGGCGCGCGATCGACTCGCGGGGGGCGAGGTCCTGGTCGTCACGACCGGCCAGCAGCCGGGGCTCTTCACGGGGCCACTCTACACCGTCTACAAGGCGCTCTCAGGCATCGCGCTGGCGCGGCGGTTGGAGCGGGAGCGGCGGGTGCCCGTGGTGCCGGTGTTCTGGGTTGCCGGGGACGACCATGACTTCGCCGAGGCGAACCACACCTGGTTCTTGAACGCCGGCGGTGACCTCGTCCAGATCGTGCTGCGCGAGCGCGCGGCGGATGCACCGCTCGTCCCGGTGGCACGCGAGCCCTGTGGTCCGGAGATCGTCGCGGCGCTCGCTCAGCTCCGGGATGGTACGCCGGAGACTGAATTCAAGGGCGGGGTGATCGCATGGCTCGAGCGCTCGTACCGCCCCGAAGCCACCCTCGCTGACGCGTTCGCCGGAACGCTGGACAGTTTGCTCGGGCCGCGCGGGCTCGTGGTGCTGCGCGCGTACGACGCGAGCGCCAAACGGGTGGCCGCGCCCTGGGTGCTCAAGGGGCTCGACCTGACGCTCTCGGACGGATACACGCCGGTGCTGGTGGAGGCCCGCCAGGGGCGAGACCGGCTGCAACGCGAGGGCGAGGCCTTCGTGACGCGCCGCAGCGGCGAGCGCTTTTCCCGCGCGCAGCTCGAGCGCATCGCCGTCGAGGCACCGGACCGCCTCTCGCCCAATGTACTGCTGCGACCCGTGGTGGAGGCGGCGTTGCTCCCCACGGTGGCCTACGCGGCGGGCCCGGCGGAGCTCCAGTACCTCCAGGACGCCGTGCCGCTGTATAATGCGCTCGGCGTGACACGCCAGCCTCCGGTGCCACGCTGGTCCGGAGTGATCGTTGAGGGCCGCGTCGAGAAGCTGATGGAGCGCCACGGGATCGATCTCGCGGCGTTCGATGGCAAGCCGGGCGAGCTCGAGGCCCGCCTCGTCCGGCACGAGCTGCCCCCCGAGACCGTGGCCACGCTTGCGACGCTGCGCAGCGGTATCGAGGAGCAGTACGGCCGGTTGCTCGAGTCCGTCGTGAAGATCGACCCGACGCTCGAGCGGACGGTCGAGTCCGCCCGCAACGCGGCCCTCGCGGGCGCGCAGACGATCGAGAAGAAGCTCGTGGCGAGCCTCAAGCGGCTCGAGGGCGAGACGCTGGTGCGCCAGATCGCCCGCGCCCGCGCCGCGGTCTATCCAGCGGGACAGCCGCAGGAGCGTGTGCTCACCCTCCCATCGTTCCTCATTCGCTACGGGCCCGGCCTGGTGGACGCGCTGGAGCAAGAGGTGGCGCGCTGGGCGGGCGCTTCGTAGAATCCTTTCATGTGGGTCTTGGTCGTCGTGCTGCTCGTGGCCCTGATGATTCCCATCACCGCGATCCTGCTCGATTCGCCGCTGGGGCGCTCGTTTGCGCGGCGGCTGGACGGTCAGGGCGACGGAGGGGGGGCGGGGAGTGGCGCCGGCGTGCGCAAGCTGGAGCAGCGGGTGGAAGCGCTGGAAACCGACCTCGAGGACCTGAACCGCTCCATCGCCGGCATGCGTGAGGAGCTGCAGTTCGTGCAGCGCCTGCTGGAAGACCCCGGTAAGAAGAAGCGTCCGACCTGACCGCGCCAAAGCCGCTCGCCGGCGGGGGTGGTGGGGGAGGTCGCCATGCGGCGCAGGTCGCCGCCGGCATCTTCCTGACGCGGGTGCTTGGCTACGTACGCGAGCGGGTGTTCGCGCACTACTTCGGCAACGACAGCATCCCCGCCGACGCCTTCCGCGCCGCGCTCCGCATCCCGAACACCATCCGCAGCCTGCTCGGCGAGGGCACGCTCCTGGGGTCGTTTATCCCGGTGTACGCCGCGCTGAACGAGCGGACCGACAAGCGCGGCGCCCGGGCCCTTGCCGGAGCAATCCTGGGATTGTTGCTCCTCGGCTCCGGAATACTCGCGCTCCTCGGGATCGCGTTCGCGCCCGCCATCACGACGGTCCTCGCCAAGGGGTTCGACGAGCCGCGCCGCCAGCTCACCGTCAGCCTCGTGCGGATCCTGTTTCCGATGACGGGGCTCATGGTCATCTCGGCGTGGTGTCTCGGGATCCTCAACACCCACCGCCGCTTCTTCCTGCCGTACGCGGCCCCGGCGCTCTGGAACATCGCCGGGATCGTCGCGATGGTCGGGGCCGGGACGTGGCTCGCCAACCGCTCTCTCCCCGTCGACGTGCAGCTGCAGCGGCTGGCACTCGCCCTGGCGTGGGGAACCGTGGTCGGCAGCGTGCTCCAGATCGCCGTGCAGCTGCCTGTGTGCTGGCGCCTGCTGCGCGGGATTCCTCTGCGACTCTCGACCAGGCCAGAGGGCGTGCGCGACGTCATCGTGGCGTGGCTCCCGCTGCTCCTGGGCGCCGGCGTCGTTCAGGTCTCGGGCCTGATCGACACACTGCTCGGCTCCTTCACGGGCGCGGGTGGCGTGTCGGCGCTCGGGTACGCGCAAATCGTGCAACAGCTTCCCATCAGCCTGTTCGGAGCGTCGGTCACGGCGGTGGCGCTCCCCGAGCTGGCACGCGAGGCGGTGGGGACGGCGCCGAACGAACAACTACGGTCGCGGATCGGGGTCGGGTTCCGGCGCATCGTCTTCTTCGTGGTGCCGGCGTCGATCGCGTTCATCGTGCTCAACCGGGTGATCATCGGCGCGCTGTTCCAGACCGGGCGGTTCACGGCCGATGCGACGCAGCTCGTGGGCAACGTGCTGGCGGCGTACGGCCTCGGACTCGTCGGCCAGGCGACCGTGAAGCTCTTCGCCTCCGGCTTTTACGCCATGCGGGACACGCGCACGCCGGTGAAGATCGCGACCTCGTCGCTCGTGGTGTCCACGGCACTCGCGTGGCTGCTGATGCGCTGGCTCGGGGCCCCGGGGATCGCCCTCGGCTCCTCGCTCGGCGTGTTCTTGAACACGTCGCTCCACCTGTACCACCTGAACGGCCGCATCGGCGCCGTGCTGCGCGGGCCCGAGTGGCGGGCCTTCGGGATCTCGCTGCTCGGAGCCGCGCTCGCGGGCGCCGCCGCGTTCGGCGTGGCGCGGCTCACCGGCGGCGTCGCACCGGTGCCGCGAGGGGTTGTGGTGCTGGGTATCTTTGGGATCGTGTACGCCGCGCTGACGCTGGCGCTCCACCACCCCGACGCCGTCCGCACATGGCAATCCCTGACCGCCTTTCGCGCACGCTAGAAGCCCTTCCCGACAAACCCGGCGTGTATCTGTGGAAGAACGCGGCGGGGGAGATCCTTTACGTGGGAAAGGCCAAGAGCCTCCGCGCCCGGGTGCCGAGCTATTTCGGCCCGGACGCGGGCGATACGCCCGAGCGCGCGGCCCTGGTGAGCCAGATTGCCGACCTCGAGACGATCATCGTTCCGACCGAGGCCCAGGCGCTGCTGCTCGAGAACAACCTCATCAAGGAGCATCAGCCCCGCTTCAACATTCGGCTCACCGACGACAAGAGCTACCCCCGCATCGCGGTGACGCTGGCCGAGCCGTTCCCGCGCGTGCTCGTCACCCGTCGGGTCGCGATTCCCGGTGCCCGTTACTTCGGGCCGTACACCGACGTGGCCACGCTGCGGCAGACCCTGAAGATCATCCGCCGCATCTTCACGGTGCGCTCCTGCCACTGGGATCTGCCGCGCGAGGCCCCGGACCGGCCGTGTCTCGACTACCACATCGAGCGCTGCCGCGCGCCGTGCGTCGCCCTGCAGAGCGCGGCGGACTACCAGCGGATGATCGACGACGTGGTCGTGTTCCTCGAAGGGAAGACCGTGGACGTACGGATCGGGCTGCGCGAGCGCATGCAGCAGGCGTCGCACCAGCGCGACTTCGAGCGGGCGGCGCAGCTGCGTGACGCCTTGAAGTGGCTCGACCAGCTGGAGCAGCCGCAGGCGGTCGAGCTCGTGGGCGGTGGCGACGCGGACGCGGTGGGCATCGCGCGGGACGGAGATGATGTGTGCGGGGTCGTCCTCCGCGTTCGCGACGGCAAGCTGATCGCGCGCGACCACTGGTTCCTCGAGAACGCCGAGCACGAGACGGAAGGATCGATCCTGGCGGCATTTCTGGTGCGGTGCTACTTGCCGCTCGAGGTTCGGGCGCGCAAGGTGCTGTTGCCGTTCCCGCCCGCCCCCGAGGATCTCGCGTCGCTCGGCGAGCTCGCGCCCGAGGTGGATTGGCACGTACCGCAACGCGGCACCAAGGCGCAGCTCGCCGACCTCGCGGACCAAAACGCCCGACACCTGCTGGACAGCTTGAAGATCGAGAGCTTCGATATCGACGAGCGGGCGGCGGACCCGGTATTCGCGCTCGGGCGCGACCTCGGGCTCGCCGCCGTGCCGCGCGCGTTCGTGTGCATCGACATCTCCACCAACCAGGGGCGCGATACGGTAGGCTCGCTCGTGTGGTTCGAGGCGGGCCGGCCCAAGAAGGCGGAGTATCGGCGGTTCAAGATCCGGGGCGCGCCGCAGGACGACTTCGCAGCGGTACACGAAGTGGTGACGCGCTATCTGACGCGGCGGATCGCCGAGCAGAAGCCGCTCCCCGACCTCATGGTGATCGACGGAGGGAAGGGCCAGCTCGGCGCGGCGCTCGACGCGGCGCGCGCCGTCGGGCGGGCGGAGTTGCCGATCGTGAGCCTCGCGAAGCGCGAGGAAGCGGTCTTCCTGCCGGGTCGCGCCGATCCGCTCGCGCTGTCACGGCGCAGCCCGTCGCTCAAGCTGTTGCAACGCGCCCGCGACGAGGCGCACCGCTTCGCGGTCAGCTACAGCCGCCACCGCCGTACGCGGCGCACCATCACCTCGGAGTTGCTCGCGATACCGGGGATCGGGCCGGGCCGGCGACGTGCGTTGCTCGAGCGATTCGGCTCGCTCGCGGGCGTGAAGACCGCGACGCCGGCCGAGATCGCGTCGCTGCCCGGGTTCTCGAGCAAGCTGGCGGAGCGGATCCTCGATCGATTGCATGCCCGTGTCTGAACCCGCGGCCTGGTCTCTCGAATGCTCGGGTTGCGGAGCCACCCGCGACGCAGCTGGATTGCCCGGCGTGTGCGACTGCGGCCAGCCGTACCTCGTCCGCTACCGCTCGACCCCGGCGCCCGAGGTCAAGGCGCGTTTGCCGGGGCGTGGCTGGACCATGTGGCGCTATCGGGAGTGGTTGCCGCTCGCCGACGCGGAAACGCCGATCAGCCTCGGGGAGGGAGGGACGCCGCTGCTCACGGTGCCGCGGCTCGCCGCCAAGCACGGCTTGCGCGGGCTCTTCGTGAAGGAAGAGGGAGTGAACCCCACCGGCTCGTTCAAGGCCCGCGGGCTCGCGGCCGCCGTGACCCGCGCCGCGCTCGCGGGGGCCAAGCGCCTGGTGGTGCCCACCGCAGGGAACGCCGGCGTGGCGCTCGCGGCCTACGCGGCACGAGCCGGGCTCCCGGCGCGGGTGTATGCGCCGGCTACCACGCCGCCCACCATCCTCGGCCAGATCCGCAGCTTCGACGGCGACTTGGTCCTCGTGGACGGTCACATCGGGGACTGCGGCAAAGCGGCCCGCGCGTACGCTGCGGAGACCGGCGCCGTGGACGTGTCGACGTTGCGCGAGCCCTACCGCATCGAGGGCAAGAAGACGCTGGGCCTCGAGCTCGCGGAGCAGCTCGGGTGGACGCTGCCCGATGCGATCGTGTATCCCACCGGTGGCGGCACGGGCCTGATCGGCATGTGGAAGGCGTTCCAGGAGCTCGTGCGCGCCGGTTGGCTCGAAGGAACGCCGCCCCGGCTATACAGCGTGCAGGCCGCAGGATGTGCGCCCGTCGTGAAAGGGTTCGAGGCCGGGGCCGAGTCTTGTGCGCCCTGGCCAAACCCCCAGACGATTGCCGCGGGGCTGCGGGTTCCCGCCCCACTCGGGGATCGCCTGATGCTTCGAGCATTGCGCGAGAGCGGCGGCGGAGCGGTGGCGGTCACGGACGGGCTCCTCGCCGCGGCGGCGAGTGACCTGCAGACGCTGGAGGGGATCGACGCCTCGCCGGAAGGCGGGGCTGCGCTCGCGGGAGCCATCGAGCTCCAGGCGCGGGGGGCGTTTCACCCTGACGATCGCGTAGTGATCTTCAATACCGGCGCCGGGTGGCTCTACCGGGCCTAACCCATTTATATTCCACCGCTTGAGACCTATGCGCATCGCGATCCTGGACCCCGCAGCCGGCATCTCGGGCGATATGACCCTCGGGGCGCTGCTTGCCCTGGGCGTGCCGCAAAACTGGCTCGAGGCGCTGCCGGGGCGGTTGGGGTTCGAAGGCGTGGCTGTCACCGTTCGGAACGCCGTGCGGTGCGGCGTGGGGTGCAAGCAAGTCGAGTTCACGATCCCGGAGCGAGCGCACGGACGCCACGTCGGAGAGCTGGTGCGAGTGGTCGAGCGAGCGCCGGTATCCGATTGGGTGAAGGAGCGTGCGGTGCGGGCGTTCCAGCTGCTTGGGGACGCCGAAGGCCGGGTGCACGGCGTCGCACCCGAGAAGGTGCATCTGCACGAGGTCGGGGCGGTGGACGCCGTGCTCGACATCGTGGGTGCGATCGAGGGGTTCGAGCAGCTCGACGTCGAAGCCGTGTACGCCTGGCCCGTCGCGGTGGGGAACGGGTGGGTGGAGGCAGAGCACGGTCGGCTGCCGGTCCCGGCGCCGGCGACCGCGATCCTGCTCGAAGGGGTCGAGCTGGCGACGGGCGGCCCGGTGGAGGGCGAGGCCACGACACCGACCGGGGCCGCCTTGGTGCGCGTCCTCGCTGCGGGTCCGCCGCCCGGGCAGTGGCGCATGCTGAAAAGCGGGTGGGGCGCGGGGCAGCGGAACCCGAAGCACTATCCCAACGCGTTGCGGATCCTCTTCGCCGAGCAGGCGGCGGAGGCCGGCCGCGTCGCGCTGCTGGCCACGGATGTAGACGACATGAGCCCGGAGTACGTGGAGCCGCTGCGGCAAGCGCTCGTTGCCGCCGGGGCCCTGGACGTGCAGACGTGGCCGGTGCAAATGAAGAAGGGACGATCCGGGTTCCGGGTGGAGGTCGTGGCGCCCGAGGAATGCGCCGAAGCCGTGACCGCGGCGCTGTTCCGGCACAGCACCACGGCGGGGATCCGTCGCTGGGTGGCAGAGCGGGCGACGCTGGCCCGCCGCCACGTCACGGTCCGGCTCTCGCCCGAGGTCACCGTGCGGGTGAAGGTGCTGGAGCAGCCGGATGCGGAAGGTGTGCGCGTGAAACCGGAGTACGATGACGTTCTCGCGGCGGCCCGCGTGCTTGGCCGGCCACCGCTCGAGGTCGCCCGGGTCGCCCAGCGCGACGCCGAGGCGTTGGTCGCCAAATCCAAGGAGTGAGCATGACCGTGAAGCATCAAGTCGCCCTTCTCGGGTGCATGTGTGTGGCCGCTTCGGCTCCGACCGCCCTGCGCGCGCAGGGTATCGGCTTCATCCCGGCGGCGGCGGCATGTGGGCTCAAGGCGAGCAGCAGGGTGAACAGTGGCATGGAATCGCTCAGGACCGGGACGAACACGAAGTTCGCGGACCAACGCACCAAGGCGTTCAAGGAAGCAGAGCGCGACCTGACGCAGGCCGTCGGGGCAGACGACCACGGAAAAAGCTCGGGCGCGTGGTACTACCTGGCGCGGTATTACCAGGCGGTCAACGATCTCGCGGGCGCGGACTCCGCCTTCACGAAGGCTCTGGCGCTTGCGCCGGGCTGCAAAGACGACATCGCCTTCCACCGGCGCGAGGCGTGGGTGCCGGTCTTCAACGCCGCCACGGCGGCGTGGCAGGCGGGGAACACCGACTCCGCGATCGCGGCGTTTCGACGCGCCAACGAGATCTACCAGGCCGAGCCCTTGGGCTTCATTTACCTTGCCAACCTGTTTATCGCTCGAGATGAGCCCGATTCGGCGCTCAAGCAGGCGAACGCCGCGAAGTACCACATGGACTCCCTCGTCTATGCGACGCGCATGGACTCGGCGGCAAAGTACTTCCGATTGGCGGTGCCGGCCGCATCCGATCCGAAATACGCGAACGATCGACGGGAAGCGTGGCTGAACGTCGCCCGCGTGTATCACAGCGAGAAGCGCTACGACGAGGCGGCTGCGGCCTACAGGGAGTTCCTCGGCGCGTACCCCAACGACGTGCAGGCGAGGGCGAGCCTGGCGGAATTGTATCTGCGCGCGAATCAGCGCGATTCCGCCATGGCGCTGTACGCGGCCATCCCGGCGCACGCGGACTCGGCGAGTGCGGATGATCTGTTCGGCGCTGCTGGAGCCGTGCTGAGCGCGATCCCGCAGCTGCCCGACACCTCCGAGCTCGATGCCGCGTGCGCGAAGGCCCTGAAGCGGAAGACTCCCATGCTTACGGCGCGTCAGCTCGCGGCGCGGTGTCAGCCCGCGGCGGCCGACACGATGCGGAAGTTCCATGCGTTGGCGGACCCGCTGTACCGCCTTGGCGTGCAGACGTACCAAGCGGGTTTGGTGAAGAACCCGTACCATCGCGACGCGCTCTACAACCTCACCGGCATCTCCTTCGTGCTCAACGACACCGCCAAAGTGCTGCAGCTCGCCCAGCGACTGTACGCGGTAGATCCGATGAACCGCTTGTCGCTCACCAAGCTGGCGGGCGCCTGGCAGCTCGCGGGGAAGAAGGACTCCGCGTTGTATTACCTCACGTTGGCGGACTCGCTGCCGATTGAAGTCAGCGTCGGCAAGTTCGTCGCGAACGAGCAGGGCGGGGCCCTGGAAGGCCTGTACTCGAACTTCCACTCCAAGCCCTCACGGCCGGTGAAGGTGATGTTCGAGTTGGTCGACGGCAAAGGCAACGTAGTGGCGTCGCTGCCACAGGACATACCCGCGCTCGATGCGGGGGCGAATCAGTCGTTCAAGCTGAAAGCGACCCAAACGGGGGCAATTGCCTGGCGGTACAAGCGATCGTAAGGCCGGGATTGATAAAGTAGCCTAATCTTGGCACACTTCCTCCCACGTTAGGCATTTCGCGGGCGTAATTCAGGGGTAGAATGCCAGCTTCCCAAGCTGGACGTCACGGGTTCGAATCCCGTCGCCCGCTCTGCCGGTTCTCGTCTGGACCTCCGTGACGCCTCGCCATGCATGGATTCCGCTCGTCCTCGGTGTGGCCTGCTCCTTCGGTGGCACCCCCGAATCATCCCGTCCGCGTTGGCAACTCGTGTGGCACGACGAGTTCGACGGTACCACGCTCGATGCCAGAAAATGGGTCCGCGAGACCGGCGGCGACGGCTGGGGCAACGCGGAGCTCGAGTTTTACACCGACCGCACCGAAAACGCGCGTGTCGCAGGCGGCAGCCTCATCATCGAGGCCCGCGGCGAGACGCTCGGGAACCGTGACTACACGTCTGCCCGACTAAAGACCCAAGGGTTGGGCGCGTGGCGCTACGGGCGCATGGAAGCACGGATTCAGGTCCCGCGCGGACAGGGCCTGTGGCCCGCCTTCTGGATGCTGGGCGACAACTGCGCCACGGTGGCATGGCCCGGATGCGGCGAGATCGACATCATGGAGAACATCGGCAAGGAGCCGCGCCGGGTGCACGGCACCGTCCATGGCCCCGGCTACTCCGGTGCCCAGGGCGTCACCAGCACGTATGAGCGGAGCGCGGGAGCTTTCGCCGATTCCTTTCACGTCTTCGCGGTCGAGTGGGACCCGGCCGCGATTCGCTGGTATGTCGACGATTCGCTGTACAAGACCGTCACTCCGAATGACCTGCCCGGACCATGGGTATACGATCATCCGTTCTTCATCATTCTGAACGTAGCGGTCGGTGGGTCCTGGCCCGGCAATCCCGATACTACGACGGTTTTCCCGCAGACGATGCGGGTGGACTATGTGCGGGTGTACGAGAAGACGGGGGGAGGAGGAAGGTAAGGGTCGGCTCGTCCCTGAACCCGGCCGACAAGCGGCTGGCTATCAGGACTGAAGGCCATTCAGCGGCTGGCGCGATCGCGTTTCCCAAAGCATATTTGATAGCTTTTGGAAGTCACGGCCCGCGTTGGGGTTGCGACGTCAGGCCTCACAAAGTCCTTGAAGGGCAGGGAAGTGCCGTGATTCGCGTGCAGTCGGTAGCACCCGACTCCATCGGCGGCGAGCTGCGGCTCGCGCCTGGAACCGAGCTGTTGGCCGTCAATGGCCGGCCGCTCGAGGACTTCCTCGACTGGGAGTTCCTCACGGCGGACGACCGCTTCCTCTTGGCGGCGCGCCTGCCGACGGGGGAGGCCGTCGAGTACGACATCGAGCGCCCCGAGGGGCTCCCGATGGGCGTGACGCTCGAGCCGCCGCGGATCAGGCGTTGCGGGAACCACTGCGACTTCTGTTTCGTGGACGGGAACCCCAACGGCCTGCGGGCGCCGCTGTACATCCGCGACGACGACTATCGGCTGTCCTTCCGCTATGGCAACTTCGCGACGCTCACGAACCTGAAGCCCTGGGACATGGAGCGCATCGTCGAGTATCGGCTGTCGCCCCTGTACGTCTCCGTGCACGCCACTGACCCCACGATCCGCCGGTGGCTACTCCGCAACCCCGAAGCGCCCGACATCATCCCACAGCTCGGCTGGTTCGCCGAGCGCGGGATCGCGTTTCACACTCAGGTCGTCCTCGTTCCAGGGGTGAACGACGGGGTCGAGCTGGAACGCACGCTCGCTGCGCTGTACGCTCTCGGTCCCGCGGTGTTGTCCGTTTCGGTCGTCCCGGTGGCCCTCACCGAGTTCTCGAAGCACGGTCTGGTGCGCGAGCTGACGCGGGACGAGTGCCGGGCGGCGCTTACGGCCGTCGACCGGATGGCGACCCGGGCACTGGCGGAACGGGGAGCACCATGGTGCTATGGCGCCGACGATCTCTACCTCCAGGCGGGAGAGCCCCTGCCGGGCCCCGCCTGGTATGGGGATTTCGAGCAACGCGAGAACGGCGTCGGCTCGGTGCGGTTTCTTCAGACCAGGATCGCGGCCGCCGTCGAGCGGCTTCCCGACCTGACCGGGAAGCGGATCGGAGTGGTGACCGGCCAGGCCATGGGTCCGCTGATGCCGCAGGTGCTGGCCGACGTTGCGGCGACTACGGGCGGCCGTTTTGAGCTGGTCGTGGTCGAGAACACTCTGTTCGGATCCTCGGTCACCACGGCGGGACTCCTCCCCGGAGCGGCCATCGAGCGGGCGCTCTGCGATCGGCGCGACCTGGATTTCGTCCTGCTTCCGGCCGAGGCCGTGAACGACGACCTGGTATTCGTGGACGACGTGAGCGCCGGCGAGCTGGCGGAGCGGCTGCCATGCCCCGTTCACCTGTCGTACGACTTTGCGGACGTGCTGACCGAATGCGGAACGCGGAATGCGGAATGCGGAATAGATGTGCCAGCCTCGACGCCCCAGGCCGACGTCATGACTCGAAGCCGGCAATTCAATTCCGCATTCCGCATTCCGCACTCCGCATTGGGGGACGGGGAGGGGAAGGGATGAGCGGCGCCCCGACGGTCGCGATCATCGGCCGCCCCAACGTGGGCAAATCCACGTTGTTCAACCGGCTCATCGGGGGCCGGGATGCGATCGTGGACCCTCGCCCGGGCGTCACGCGCGATCGGCACTTCGGCGCGGCCGAGTGGAACGGACGGCGGTTTTGGCTGGTGGACACGGGCGGGATGGTCCCAGGCGCCGAAGACCAGCTCAACCGCGCGATTCGGACGCAGGTCGAGGCGGCGGTGGCGGCAAGCGACGTCGTGCTGTTCCTGGTCGATGTCGAAGCCGGGGTGCATCCCGCCGATCTGGAGATCGCCCAATACCTGCGGAAGGCCGACCGTCCGGTAATCCTGGTCGCCAACAAGGCCGACCAGCTGCCCAAGGACACGCGACACCTCGCCTTCTACGAGCTCGGCCTGGGCGATCCATTTCCCGTGTCGGCTGCGATCGGCAAGAGCTCGGGCGACCTGCTGGACCGCGTGGTGGACCTGTTGCCGGCGGCCCCGGAGGCGAGCGAGGAGGCCGAGATCCACGTGGCGGTGGTCGGACGGCCGAACGTGGGCAAGTCGAGCCTTGTGAACCGCCTGCTCGGCGAGGAGCGGCTGGTCGTGGCGGATGAACCTGGCACGACGCGAGACGCGATCGATACGCCGCTCAGCTATGAGGGGCACACCCTCGTGTTCATCGACACCGCGGGGCTCCGCAAGCGCAGCAAGGTCGAGGACGACATCGAGTTCTACTCGACGCTTC
>Ga0209158_1000446_pt1 | contig 31318 bp, 45 predicted proteins | sample GraSoiAngelo_140_FD_185897 | JGI IMG/M metagenome (GOLD analysis project Ga0209158, IMG submission 185897) | Grasslands soil microbial communities from the Angelo Coastal Reserve, California, USA - 14_0929_12_30cm (SPAdes) (version 2) | ecosystem: Environmental > Terrestrial > Soil > Grasslands ...
ATCATACCGGCCGACCACCCTTCTCCCACAAAAAGGCCAGCCGGTCCGCCGGCGCGTTAAAATCCCGCCCGTGCCTGGGGTCTTCTATCGCCAGCGGCCCGGCTGGACGTTTCCGCGCGCGGTCCGCGGTGAGGGCGCGTTCGTCTGGGACGAAACCGGGCGGCGACTCATCGACGCCGCGGGTGGCGCCATCGTCGTCGGGATCGGCCACGGCGTGCGCGAGGTCGCCGATGCGATCGGCGACCAGGCGCGTCAGCTCGCCTACGTTCACGGCACCGAGCTCACATCGGAGCCGGTCGAGCAGCTCGCGGCGGCCCTGGCCACGCGTGTTCCCGTGGACGACGCGAGGCTCTACCTGGTCGCCGGCGGATCGGAGGCCACCGAGACCGCGATCAAGCTGGCGCGGCAATATCACGTCGCGCGCGGTGAGCGCGGCCGCCACAAGGTCATCGCGCGCTGGCCGTCGTTCCACGGCTCGTCGATCGGAGCCCTGGCTGTCTCCGGCCGCCCGAGCCTGCGTGCCGACTTCGATCCGATGCTTCCCGTGACTCCGTTCATCCCCGCGCCCTATCCGTATCGCTGCCGGCTTCCCGGCTGCGGCGCCCGCTGCTCACTCGAGTGCGCGGAGGCACTGGACGCAAAGATCCGTGAAGAAGGCCCCGACACGGTGGCCGCCTTCATCGCGGAGCCGGTCATCGGCGCCTCGGCGGGAGCGGTCGTTCCACCGCCCGAGTATTACGGGCTCGTGAGAGAGACGTGCGACCGCCACGGCGTGCTCTTCATCGCCGACGAGGTGATGACGGGCATGGGCCGCACCGGACGATGGTTCGGCCTGGAGCACTGGCCGGGCGTGCGGCCCGACATCCTCACGACCGGCAAGGGCCTGACCAGTGGGTACGTACCAGGCGGAGCCGTGATGGCAGGCGGACGTATCGTCGAGACCGTGAACGCCGGCGGCGGCTTTCATCACGGCTTCACTTACAGCCACCATCCGGTCGTGGCCGCCGCCGGCCTGGCCGTGATGCGTTACCTCGAGCGCCACGACCTCGTCGCCCGCGCCGCTGTCATGGGCGAGCACCTGATGGTGCGACTGCGCGGCCTCGCCGATCTTTCCTGCCGTGGGCGATGTGCGTGGGATCGGGCTCATGGCCGCCGTCGAGATCGTTCGCGATCCGGCGAGCCGCGAGCCGTACCCCGCCTCGGCGCGCATGGCCCAGAAGATCCAGGCCGAGGCGCTGAAGCGCGGCGCGATCGTGTACGCCTCGGGCGGCCAGGTCAACGGCGCCGGCGACCTGATCATGCTCGGACCGCCGCTCGTCATCGAGCGCGAGCAGGTTGACGAGGCCGTGCAGATCCTCGGCGACGCCATCGCCGCCGTCACGCGCGCCTGATCGCGTGCGCGTCACCTTCCTCGGCTCCGGCGACGCGTTCGGTAACGGCGGGCGCCATCAGACGTGCATTCTCCTCGAGACGGGGACGAGGCGGGTGCTGCTCGACTGCGGAGCCACGTCCATGCTCGCCATGAAGCGTCAGGGCGTCGAGCCGCTGACGCTGGACGCGGTGCTGCTGACCCACCTGCACGGTGACCACTTCGGTGGCCTGCCGTTCCTGATCCTCGATGCGCAGTTTCGCCGCCGGACTCAGCCGCTCGTCATCGCAGGCCCGACCGGCGTGGAGTACCGCGTGCTCGACGCGATGGAGATGATGTTCCCCGGATCGTCGCGCACCGGCCGTCGCTTCGAAGTGCAGTACCTGGAGCTCGAGAATCGACGCCCGGCCGCCCTCGCCGGCATCTCGGTGAAGCCCTACGAGGTCGTCCACGCGAGCGGCGCGCCGCCGCTGGCGCTCCGCGTGAGCGCCGGCGACAAAGTCGTCGCCTACTCCGGTGATACCGAATGGACGGACGCGCTCCTCGACATCGCCCGCGCGGCCGATCTCTTCATCTGCGAGGCCTACACCTTCGACAAGCCCGTCAAGTATCACCTCGACTACCGGACGGTGATGGCCCACCGGAGCGCATTCGGCTGCAAACGCCTCGTCCTCACTCACCTGGGCCCCGACATGCTGGCGCGCACCGCCGACGTCGACGCCGAGTGCGCCTACGACGGGCTCACGATCGAAGTGTGAGTCTCACATCGCAGGCCTGTCCCCACCCCGGGTGGTAAACTTTCGCTCGTGCCAGCACGGCTGGGTGTCGATATCGGCGGAACGTTCACTGACCTCGTGCTCGTGGACGAGCGCACCGGCGCCCTGCGTGTCGGCAAGGTCCTCACCACGGCGAAGGATCCCGCTCACGGCGTCGAGCAGGGCATCCACGGCCTGCTCGACGAGAGCCGCGTCGCGGCGCGCGAGGTGCGCGCCACCGTCCACGGCACCACGCTCGCCACCAACGCGCTGATCGAGCGCAAGGGCGCGCGGACGGCTCTGCTCACCACGGCAGGCTTCCGCGACGCGCTCGAGATCCGGCGCGAGGGCCGCTACGACATGTACGACATCTTCATCGATCCGCCGGCGCCACTGGTGCCCCGCCACCTCCGGCGCGAGGTCGATGAGCGCCTGCTCGCCGACGGTCCCGTGCTACGTCACCTCGACGAGGCGGGCGCGCGACGGGTGATTGCCGGGCTCGTCGCCGACGGCGTCGAGGCGATCGCGATCTGCCTGCTCCACGCGTACGTGAATCCGGCCCACGAGCGCCGCCTGGCCGAGCTGGCAGCCGAGATCGCTCCGGGCATTCCGGTGTCGTGCTCGTCCGACGTCGTTCCCGAGATCCGAGAATACGAGCGGGCGTCGACGACGACGGCCAACGTCTACGTCGTGCCGTTAATGGCGCGTTACCTGGAAGACCTCGAGCGACGGCTCACGGAGCTCGACATCCCCGGCCAGCTCTACATCATGCAGTCGTCCGGCGGCATCGTGCTGCCACGCGAGGCGCGAAGATTTCCGATCCGCCTGGTGGAATCGGGCCCGGCCGCCGGCGCCATCGCCGCCGCGCGGGCGGCGCGGGATCGCGGGGAATCTCGCCTGCTCTCGTTCGACATGGGCGGTACCACGGCCAAGGCGTGCGTGATCGACGACGGCGCGCCTCTGGTCGCACGGGAGTTCGAGGTCGCCCGCGCCGATCGCTTCAAGAAGGGCTCGGGGATGCCCGTGCGAGTGCCGGTGATCGAGATGATCGAGATCGGCGCCGGTGGTGGCTCGATCGCGCGCGTCGACCGCATGGGCCTGCTCAAGGTCGGCCCCGACAGTGCGGGCGCCGATCCCGGGCCCGCCTGCTACAACCTGGGCGGCCGGCTCCCCACCGTGACCGACGCCGATCTCCTGCTCGGTTACCTCGACGCCGAATTCTTCCTGGGCGGGCGCATGCGGCTCGACCGCGAGGCCGCGCGGCGCGCGATCGAGGAACACGTCGCGAGCCCGCTGGGCCTCGACGTGATCGCGGCGGCGTGGGGCATCCACCGCGTCGTCAACGAGAACATGGCGGCGGCCGCACGGATCCACGGCATCGAGCGCGGCCGCGATCTCCGCAGCTATCCCCTCTTCGCCTTCGGCGGCGCTGGTCCCGTCCACTGCTGGCAGGTCGCGCGCGTCTTGCGCGTGCCGCGCATCCTGCTGCCATTCGGCGCCGGCGCCATCTCGGCGTACGGCCTGCTGTCGGCCCCACTGGCGTTCGACTTCGTCCGCACTCACCGCGAGCGTCTTGACACCGCCGACTGGCCGACGCTCAACCGGCTCTTCGCCGAGATGGAGTCGGAGGGACGCGCCCTGCTGGCGCGCGCCGGCGTGAGAGAGACCGATGTTCGCGTCGCCCGCGTCGCCGAGATGCGCTATCTCGGCCAGGGCCACGAGGTCGAGGCCACCGTGCCTGCCGGCGCGCTCTCGACGGCCAGCCTCGATGCGATGACGTCGTCGTTCGAGTCCGCGTACCGCGCGCTCTATCATCGGCTGCCCCAGGGAGTTCCGATCGAGGCGCTGAACTGGCGCGTGACGGTCGCCGGGCCAGCACCGGATGTCCGCTTGTCGGGCGCCACGCGAATCGGGGGGGCAGTCGGGGGGGATGCCACATCCCCCCCGACGTCCATAAACAAGGCCGTCAAAACCCGACGCAAAGCGTACTTCGCCGAAGCGGCGGGCTTCGTCGACACGCCGGTCTACGACCGCTATGCGCTCCCTCCCGGCTTCGAGTTCGAGGGCCCGGCCATCGTCGAGGAGCGCGAGTCCACCGCGGTGCTCGGCCCGGGCGCACGCTGCCGAGTCGACGAGCGCTCGACCATCATCGTGGAGATGCCCGCGTGAGCCTCGTGAGCCTCGATCCCATCACCCTCGAGATCTGCTGGAATCGCCTGATCGGCGTCGTCAACGAGCAGGCCACCGCGCTCCAGCGCACGTCGTTCACGTCGATCGTTCGCGAGGCCGGCGACCTCTCGGCGGGAGTCTTCGATCGCCGCGGCTACATGGTGGCCCAGGCGGTGACGGGCACGCCCGGCCACATCAACTCGATGGCGCTGGCCGTGAAGCACATCCTGGCCGCGTGCCCGATCGAGACGCTCCGTCCCGGCGACGTCCTCGTCACCAACGATCCCTGGAAGACGTCCGGCCACCTGAACGACGTCACGATCTGCTCGCCGGTCTTCCGCGGCGACGATTGTGTGGCCTTCTTCGCATCCACCTGCCACACGGCCGACATCGGGGGTCACATCTTCTCGGCCGAGGCGCGCGAGGTCTACGAGGAAGGCCTCTTCATCCCGATCATGAAGCTCTACGAGGCGGGACGCCCGAACGAGTCGTTGATGGCGATCCTCCGCGCCAACGTGCGCCTGCCCGACATGGTGCTGGGCGACTTCCACGCCCAGATCGCCGGAGGGGCGGTCGGCGGCGAGCGGCTGCTCGAGTTCATGGCCGAGTTCGGGCTCTCGCGTCTGGAGCCGCTGGCCGACGAGATCATCGAGCGGACGGAGCGTGCGATGCGCCAGGCGATCCAGGCGCTGAGGCCGGGCGTCTACGAGAACGCGCTCAGGTCGGACGGGTTCGACGAGCCGATCACGATCCGTGTGCGCTGCGAAGTCAGGCGCGACGAGATGCTGATCGATTACACCGGCACCTCGCCGGCCAGCCGCCGCGGCATCAACGTCGTCATGAACTACACGGAGGCCTACACGACCTACGGCGTGAAGGTCATCGTGAGCCCCGATGTCCCCAACAACGAGGGCGCCTTCCGCCCGGTGAAGATCAGCGCGCCCGAAGGCTCGATCCTCAACGTCCGCCATCCGGCACCGGTCGCCGCCCGCCACGTGATCGGCCACTTCCTGCCCCACGTGATCGCCGGGGCGCTCGGTCAGGCGCTCCCCGAGCGCGTCATGGCCGAAGGATCCGCCAACATCTGGGGCATCCAGGTGTCGGGCAAGGACCTCGATGGTCGAGCGTTCAGCCACGTGCTCTTCTCGTCGGGGGGCACGGGAGCGCGTCCCACTCGCGACGGCCTGTCGGCGACGGCCTTTCCGTCTGGCGTGCTGGGCACACCAGTGGAGGTGATCGAGACGATCGCGCCGCTGATCGTCGAGTGGAAGGCGCTCCGCGAGGGCTCCGGGGGCGCCGGGAAGTACCGCGGCGGCCTCGGCCAGACGATCGCCTTCAGGGCTCGGACGCGGGAGCCATTCGTCTGCTCGGTGCTGTGCGATCGCATTCGTCATCCCGCCCAGGGCTTCCTCGGCGGTGAGCCCGGCGCCACCGGCGAGGTCCTCGTGGACGGCGTGCGTCCCGCGAATCCCAAGGGCGAGCAGATCGTGGCCCCCGGCGCCCTCGTCGAGGTGCGTCTGCCTGGCGGAGGTGGGTACGGCCTTGCGGACCACCGTGACCCTGAGCTCGTCACGCGAGATGCCCTGGAGGGCTACATCCCCGCGTAATCCCTGCCCTGCCGTCTCGTCCGGTCGCCGGCACGCCTTTCGCTGTACTTCACCGCATGACCCGGAAGCGGTCTTCGAGACAAAAGCGTCAGCGTCCCGACAGGTCGGAGATGCTCGAGGCTGAGAAGGACGCTGCGGACTTTACCGCCACCAGCCCGACGCTGACCGGTGGCGACGTCGATGCGGACTGGAAGCGGGCTGTCAGTGTCGGTGAAGAAGCCGTCGGCGGCAGCGTCGCCACGCCCGACCAGGATCGGGTGGACGACATCGGTGATGCGTTTGGCGTGCCGCGCGCCCCGGACGACGACGTGAGAACGTCAGCCGAGATCCTCGAGGAGCGCGATCGTTATCGGTGGGAAGAGGAGGAGTGAGATGAGGACCATGCTCGCCGCGCTGCTCGGGATCGCGCTCGTGGCGGCGTCCGCGCCCGCCTTCGCGCACGTCGTCGAGGTGACGACGGCAGTATCGCTGGCCGACGTCGAGGATCAGGAGACCCTGACCGCCGCCATCCGTGCTGCGGTCAACGAGGCCATGGAGAGTGCGGTCGGCTTCAAGCCCACGCTGATCGCGCTCACACGGGCCAACGTCATCGGCGAACGGCTCTACGTGCGGCTCTTGATGGCGGATGCCGAGGGTGAGGAGATGCTGCGAGACCTCGCTCCGGACGGGCCGCCGTCCGGCACTGACGACGGGGCGCCCGCCGAGCACACCTACTCGAAGGAGCCGATCTAGAGCTTGCCGTACTCCTTGAGCCGGCGGTAGATCGTCCGGCGCGAGATGCCGAGGGCGCGCGCCGCCTCTTCCTTGTCGTTGTTGTAGACGGCCAGGGCGCGGAGGATCAGCTCCTTCTCGACCTCGGCCAGCGTCGGCACGGTGCTCCCGGCCATGGACGGCGCCACCGACGGCCGGGCTGTGAGGCTGGGCAGATCCGCCAGCGTGATCTGGTCCCGGGAGCCCATCGCGAAGGCGCGCTCGATCAGGTTCTCCAGCTCGCGAACGTTGCCAGGAAAATCGTAGCCGGACAGCGCCGACAGCGCGTCGGCGCTGATCCCCTTGACGTCGCGGCGGAGGCGCTTGTTGAACCGGCGGATGAAGTGATTCACCAGCGACGAGATGTCCTCGCGCCGCTCTCGGAGCGACGGCAGCTGGATCCGAATCACGTTGAGCCGATAGAACAGGTCCTGCCGGAAGGTCCCACTGTGCATCGCCTGCTCGAGGTTGCGGTTCGTGGCGGCGATCACCCGGACGTCCACCGGGTGCGCCTTCGTCGAGCCGACCGGCCTCACCGACATCTCCTGCAGCACGCGCAGGAGCTTCACCTGCAGCTCGGGGGGCAGCTCGGCGATCTCGTCCAGGAAGATCGTGCCGTCGTTGGCGCCACGGAAAAGCCCGAGCGCGTCGGCCACGGCGCCTGAGAAGGCGCCGCGGACGTGACCGAAGAACTCGGATTCCAGCAGATCGCGGGGAATCGCGCTGCAGTTGACGGGAATGAAGGGCCCCTTGGCGCGAATCGACAATCGATGGATGGCGGCGGCGACCAGCTCCTTGCCGGTGCCACTCTCGCCCTCGATCAGCACGGGCGAGTCGGTGACGGCCACCTTGCCGATGATCTCCTTCACGCGCTGCATGGCGCCCGAGGCGCCGATCAGCTCGTTGACGGTCAGCTCCTCACCGAGGCGCGCCCGCAGCGTGTGGACTTCGCCGCGGAGGAAGCGGCGCTCCATCAGTCGCTGCATGAGGTGCTTGAGCTCGTCGAGGATCAGGGGCTTGGAGAGATAGTCGTAGGCCCCTTCCTTCAGCGCCTCGACGGCCGACGCGATCGTGGGATAGCCCGTCATGATCACGACCTCGATCGACTCGTCGTGAGCCTTGAGCTGCTTGAGCAGCTCGAGTCCGCTCATGTCGGGCATCCGGATGTCGGTGATGGCGGCGTCGAACACCTGGGTGCGCACGACGGCAAGCGCGTCGGTCGCGGTGTTCGCCGTGGACACTTGATAGCCCCACGCCGTGAGGGCTTCCTTGAGGAGCAGCAGGATCGAGTTCTCGTCGTCGACGATCAGGACGCGAGCGGTTTCCACCATCGTAGATAACAAGTTAGCACGAGGGGGTGTCAAACTGACAAGGTAAAAAGTTGCGGGCCTGCGTTCGGTATGTTAGCGTGGCCGTTGACTTTTCAACGAGGAGAACGCGCTCATGGCTGATGCTGGAACGGTCCACCTTACGGAACAGAGCTTCGACGAGGCGCTCGTCGCGAATCAGAGCCTCATGATGGTGGACTTCTGGGCAGAGTGGTGCGGCCCGTGCCGCGCCATCGCGCCCGTTCTCGAGGAGCTTGCCCGCGCATCCGGCGGACGGGTGACGCTTGCGAAAGTGAACGTGGACGAGAACCCGGGCCTCGCCGCCCGCTACGGCATTCGCTCGATCCCGACGATCCTGTTCGTGAAGGACGGCAAAGTCGCCGACCAGGTGATCGGGGCCGTACCCAAAGCCCAGCTCCAGAAGAAGCTGGACGCGCTCGCCTGACGCGGGTCGCCTAGGCTCTGACGTATCAGTACCGGCGGCACAGGTATCCCGCCGCTCTCCCCAACCCGTGACGAGTTCCGCGCGCTCGCGGGGCAGGGGAACCTCGTCCCGGTGTTCGTCGAGCTCCCCGGCGACCTCGACACTCCGCTCTCCGCGTACCTGAGACTTCGTCCCGGGCCATACTCGTTCCTGCTCGAGTCCGTCGAGGGCGGTGAGAAGTGGGCGCGCTACTCCTTCCTCGGCACCGATCCGATGATGGTGCTGTCGGCGAAGAACGGCCGGATCACCCTTCGTCGCGCGGGCGGCCGTGTGATCGAGCGCCTGCCGGACGGTAATCCGCTCGATGCGCTGAGGACGCTGCTCGCCGAGTTCCAGCCCGTGCCGGTGCCGGGCCTGCCGCGGTTCCAGGGCGGCACCGTGGGGTACCTCGCCTACGACATGGTGCGCCACATGGAGCGGCTGCCGGCCACCGCCAAGGACGACCTGCGGCTGCCCGACGCGATCTTCCTCTTCACCGACACGTTTCTGGTCTTCGACAACCTCCGTCACCGGCTCCTCGTGATTGCCAACGCCCGCATCGAGGGCCACGATGACGCGTCACTGGACCAGGCCTACGATCGCGCGGCGCTTCGGATCGGCATGACACTCCAGAAGTTGGCCCGCCCGGCCCGCACCCCGGCGCCGCTCTCGTTCGCCGCTCCGGCGCCGCTCGTGGCGCTTGGAGAAGAAGGCTTCACCACGACGATGGACGAGTCGACCTACTCGGAGGCGGTGCTGAAGGCCAAGGAGTACATCGCCGCCGGCGACGCCTACCAGATCGTCGTCTCCCGTCGGCTCGACACGCCGCTCGGCGCCGACCCGTTCACCGTGTACCGCGCGCTGCGGACCATCAACCCGTCGCCCTACCTCTTCTTTCTCCGGCTCGGCAAGACGACGGTGGTCGGTTCGTCGCCCGAGGTGCTGGTGCGCCTGGAGGACGGCCGCATCGACGTGCGCCCGATCGCGGGGACGAGTCCGCGAGGTGTCACCGAGTCCCAGGACCAGACGATCGCCGAGACGCTGCTGGCCGACCCCAAGGAGCGCGCCGAGCACGTCATGCTCGTCGACCTCGGACGGAACGACGTCGGGCGCGTCGCGACGCTCGGCTCGGTCAAGGTCACCGAGTTCATGGCCATCGAGCGCTATTCGCACGTCATGCACCTGGTCAGCCACGTGACTGCGCAGCTCAAAGCCGGCGCCGACGCGATGGACGTGTTGCAGGCGTGCTTTCCGGCCGGCACCCTCACCGGCGCGCCGAAGATCCGCGCGATGGAGATCATCGACCAGCTCGAGCCGACCCAACGCGGGCCCTACGGCGGCGCCGTCGGCTACATCTCCTACTCCGGCAACCTCGACTCCTGCATCACGATCCGAACGATCGTCTGCCACGACGGGACCGCGTCGGTGCAGGTCGGCGCCGGCATCGTCGCCGACTCCGATCCCAAGACCGAGTGGCTCGAAACGTCGTCCAAGGCGCGAGGCCTCATCCTGGCCCTGCGCATGGCCGCGGCCACGGGTCACATATGATTGTGGCCGTGCGAGCCGCAGCCCGCTGGCGGAGCCGCAGCCGCAGGCGAGGCGACCCCGTGAATATCGAGGCGAGCCTGTGATTGTGGCTGTGCGAGCCGCAGCCCGCTGGCGGAGCCGCAGCCGCAGGCGAGGCGACCCTGTGAATATCAAGGCGAGCCTGTGATCCTGGTCATCGACAACTACGACTCGTTCACCTACAACCTCGTCCAGTACCTCGGCGAGCTGGGAGCCGAGCTCCGGGTCGTGCGCAACGACGAAATGGACGTCGATGCCCTCGCTTCCCTGGCGCCGGAGCGCATCGTCATCTCGCCCGGACCAGGGACCCCCGATCAAGCCGGCGTCTCGATCGACGTGATCAAGCGGCTCGGCGCCACGACTCCGATCCTCGGCGTCTGCCTCGGTCACCAGGCCATCGGCCGCGCCTTCGGCGCGACGGTGGCGCGCGCCGGCAAGCAGATGCACGGCAAGACGTCGGACATCCGCCACGACGACCGCGGCGTGTTCGCCGGGCTCACGAACCCGTTCGTCGCCACCCGGTACCACTCTCTCGCCATCGTGCGAAAGACCGTTCCGGCCGAGCTCGAAGTCTCCGCCTGGTCGGAGGACGGCGAGATCATGGGAGTGCGACACCGGGAGCATCCCGTCGAGGGTGTGCAATTCCACCCCGAGTCCATTCTGACCGTCGAAGGAAAGCGTCTTCTCGGGAATTTCCTAAAGAAATGACGCCTCGTGAGCCAAGGCTCACAGAGCTTGCCCTGATCCGCGCGCTCCGTGAGCGCGCCCGGCAGGCCCCGGGCGTGCGGGTGGGCATCGGTGACGACTGCGCCGTATTGGAAGCACCCGGTGGGGGCCTGCTCCTGGCGACGACCGATCTCCTCATCGAGGACGTTCACTTCCGCCGGCGCTACGCTGAGCCCGCCGACATCGGCTGGAAAGCGCTGGCCGTGAACGTCTCGGACATCGCGTCGATGGGCGGGCGGCCACGCTGGGCACTCATCGCCCTCGCCTGCCCGGCCTCGACCACGATGGACGAAGTCGAAGCGTTCTACGAGGGCATTCACGCCCTCGGTGACGAGCACGACGTCTCCGTCGTCGGGGGCGACACGTCGGCGTCGCCGGCGGGCTGGGTCGTGAACATCACGCTCCTCGGCGAGGCGACGGGCGCGCCCATCCTGCGTTCGGGCGCGCGCGCCGGCGACATGATCGCCGTCACGGGTGACCTCGGGCGTTCGGCGGCCGGCCTGGCCGTGCTCGAGCGCCGCGAGGCTCCGGCCCGCGTCCCGGCCGAGGCCCTCGCCGTCGTGACGGCCGCCCATCTGCGCCCGCGGCCGCGCGTGAAGGAAGGCCGCTGGCTCGCTGCCGCCGGTGGCGTCACGGCGATGATCGACCTCTCCGACGGGCTGGCCACCGACCTCCGCCACGTGGCCGAGGAGAGCCGTGCGGCCGCGCGCGTGGATCTTGGGAGACTGCCGATCGGCGCCGCGACACGGGACGTCGCGGTGGCGACGAAGCACGATGCGGTCGGCTGGGCCACCGGCGGTGGCGAAGACTACGAGTTGCTGTTGACGTGTGAGCCCTCGGCGTTCGAGCGGCTGCGCAGCGGGCTCGGGAGCGCGACGGGCACGACGCTGACCGCCATCGGCGCGATGGAGCCCGGCGCGGGCGGAGTGACGTTCGTCGACGCCGACGGGCATGCGGTGGCGGTCGGGCCCGGCTTCGAGCACTTTGCCAGCGGGGCGCGGCGTGAGTAATCAACTCACGCTGAAGCTACTGGCTCTGGCGATCCTGGTCGCGGCATCGGCAGTCTTGACCGGCGCGGAGGCGGCCTACTTCTCTCTGGGTCGCGCCCGGCTGCGCAAGCTGACCGGAAGCACGAGCGAGGCCCGTTCGCCGCTGATCGAGCGGCCCCACGACCTGCTCGTGACGCTCCTCGTCGGCATCACCGTCATCAACATCGGCGCCGCCGCCCTGGCGGCGACGCTGGCCGAGGACGTCTTCGGCGTGCGCTACGGTCTCCTGGTCGAGATCATCGGTATGATCCTGATCTTGACCACCTTCGGCGAGGTCCTGCCCATGACCTTCGCCGTCAAGTACCCCGAGCAATTCCTGACGCTGGCCCGCGGGCCGGTGGCCTGGCTCAGCGTCATCCTCAAGCCCGTGCGCTCCACTCTCGGGGCCCTGACTACGCTCACGGTGCATCTCATCGGGAGCGAGCGCCAGGCGGCCCAGCCCGAGCTGAGCGAGGAAGAACTCCGGACGCTGGTGGACGTGGGCGCCAAGGAAGGCGTGGTGGAGCGCGAAGAGCGCGAGATGATCCACAAGGTCTTCGAGCTCGAGGACACGCTCGTCCGCTCGGTCATGGTGCCGCGGACCGACATGTTCTGCCTCGACCTCGACACGCCGAGCGACCAGATCCTCCCCGCGCTGCGCGAGAACCTGCACTCGCGGGTGCCCGTGTACGAGGGCTCCATCGACGTCATCGTGGGCATCCTCTATACCAAGGACCTGCTGGCGTACCTCGACGGCCTCCCCGCGGACTTCGACCTGCGCACGCAGCTCCACCCGCCCTACTTCGTGCCGGAATCCAAGCGCGCCGACGTGCTGTTGCAGGAGTTCCAGGCGAAGAAGCTCCACATGGCGATCGTGGTCGACGAGTACGGCGGCACCGCGGGCCTCGTGGCGCTGGAGGATCTGCTCGAGGAGCTGGTGGGCGAGATCGTCGACGAGTACGACGAGCCGGAGCGGCTGATCCAGAAGCTCGACGCCACCACCTTCCGCGTGGCCGGCAAACTCCCGATCGACGAGCTCAATGCCGTCACCGGACTCGCGCTCTCGAACAAGGCCTACGACACCGTGGGCGGCTGGGTGCTCGACCTCTTCGGACGCGTGCCGCGCAAAGCCGAGCGCCTGGTCACCCCGGAGCTGACCGTGGTGGTCGAGAAGGTCGAGCGAACGCGCGTGGTCGAGGTGGTCGTCCACCTCCACAGGCGCGCTGAAGGCGAGGCCGCGGCGTGATGCTGCTGTGGGTCGCCGTCTTCTGCCTCGCCGTGACGATGTTCTTCTCCGCGGCCGAGATGTCGTTCATCGCGGCCAATCGCTTGCGCATCCGCCACCTGGCCGAGGAAGGCAACACGACGGCGGCCGCCTATCTCGAGGCGTTCCGCCGGCCCGAGCGCACGCTGTCGACCGCGATGATGGGCGTGACGATCTCCCACATCGTCGCTTCCTCGGCCGCCACGTTCGCGCTCCTGCCCACGCTGGGGGGCATGGCCCCCCTGGTCGTGACGGCGATCCTCACGCCCATCATGCTGGTGTTCGGCGAGATCATCCCCAAGGCGGTGGCGCGCGAGTGGGCGACCGCGTTGATCGTGCGCGTCTACCGCGCGTTGACCTGGTCCTCCGTCCTGCTGGCGCCCTTCGTCGCGTTCTCCAACGGCGTGGTGGGCGGGCTGCTCCGCCTGCTCGGCGCCACCCCGCCGGGCACGCGCCATTTCGTCTCGCGCGAGGAGCTGAAGGCGTTGCTGGCGATGGAGCCGGGCGAGGCCGACGTGACCAGCCAGGAAGCGGAGATGATCGACAAGATCTTCGACCTCGGCGACACGACGGTGCGCGAGATCATGGTGCCCCTGGTGGACGTCACCATGCTGCCCGCCACCGCCTCGGTGCGCGACGCGGTCGATCTGATCAGAGATCGCGGCTTCTCGCGCATCCCGATCTACCGCGAGCGCGAGACCAACCTCGTGGGCGTGGTGGCGGCCATGGACATCCTGCGCCGCGGCGCCGAGGCCCGGCGGCTGGACGATCTGATGCGCCCGCCGTACTATGTGCCGGAAACCAAGCGGATCGACGACCTGCTGCGCGAGATGCAGCGCGGGCGCATGCACCTGGCCATCGTGGTCGACGAGTACGGCGGATCGACCGGCATCGTGACACTGGAGGACATCGTCGAGGAGATCGTCGGCGAGATCCAGGACGAGCACGACCGCTCACCCGCTCCGGTGGATCGCCTGCCCGACGGCACCTATTGGGTGGCCGGGCGCGCCAACATCGACGAGTTGAACGAGGCGATGGGCTGGACGCTTCCCAAGCAGGACTACGAGACGGTGGCCGGCCTCGTGCTGGCCACGCTCGGCCGTATTCCGCGCACCGGCGAAGAGCTCCAGGTGCCCGGATACACGATCACCGTGCTGGAGGCCGGCCCGCGGCACGTGGCCGCGGTGAAGATCGCTCTGGCACCTCCCAGGCAGGCTTAGCTCCGAAGGAGGCCCTCATGGCTGGCAAGATGGTGGAGTTTCCCTCGAACGGCGGCAAGACCTCCGGTTACCTCGCAACGCCCACGTCGGGCAAGGGCCCGGGCGTGCTCGTGATCCAGGAGTGGTGGGGACTCGTACAGCACATCAAGAACGTCTGTGACCGCTTCGCCGCCGAGGGCTTCACCGCGCTGGCGCCCGACATGTACCACGGCAAGACGGCCAACGAGCCCGACGGGGCCGGCAAGCTCTTCATGGCGCTCAACATCGGACAGGCCGAGAAGGATCTGCGGGGCGCCGTCGATTATCTGGCCACGCAGTCCTCGAGCCAGAAGGTGGGCGCCGTCGGCTTCTGCATGGGCGGCCAGCTCGCGCTCTTCGCCGGCACCGTGAATCCGAAGGTCGGCGCGGTCGTCGATTTCTACGGCATCCATCCCAACGTGAAGCCCGATTACGGCAAGCTCGGCGGGCCCGTGCTCGGCCTCTTCGCCGAGAAGGACCAGTTCGTGAAGCCCGACGACGCCCGCGCCGTTGACGCCGCCATCAAGAAGGCCGGCAAGCAGTCCCAGATCCACGTCTACCCGAACGTCGATCACGCGTTCTTCAACGACGAAAACACGGCCGCCTTCAACAAGGCAGCGGCCGACGACGCGTGGAAGAAAACGCTCGGGTTCTTCAGACAGCATGTGAAGTAAGCTCGGGCCGGCGCGGCTGACGCCGGCTCAGGGGGTGGGCTATGGACGATCGCCTGCTCGTCATCGTCGACCAGAGCCGCGACGATCTCTTCACGACGCTGCGCCGCGACGACGACGACAGCGTCGCCGTCATGCGTGACCGGCGTCAGCCCGGGGCCGCGCCCGGACGTTTCGCGATCGAGCGGCGCCTCCGGGCCGTCGGGCACGACCTCCGCGCCCTCGGGCTCGCCGTCGTGGCGCCGCACGGCCAGCGTGCCCAGGCCGATGTCGTCGCCCGCGCCGCCTTCCTCCGCACGCTCCCGCTCTTCGCCGCCTTCAGCCTGGCCGAGCTGATCGAGCTGGCCGACCACATCGACGAGCGGGCGCTGCGACGGAATCGGACGCTGTTCCACGAGGGCGAGACCAGCGCCGAGATGTTCGTGGTCCGCCAGGGCATCGTGCTGATCTCCAAGGAGGTCACGCCACGAGTGGAGAAGGTCCTGGCCCGGATGAAGCCCGGCGAGTTCTTCGGCGAGATGAACCTCTTCGGGTGCCTGCCGCGCTCGGCGACGGCCCGGGCCGAGACCGACATCGAGCTCATCGTGCTTCAGCGGGCAACGCTCGAAAAGATGCTCGCCATGAAGCCGGCGGCGGCGCTGGCGTTCTTCACCGCCATGGTGCGCGAGTTCTGCACGCGCCTGGCCGCGACCGACGATCTGGTCTCCGAGGTGACGCGCTGGGGCCTGGAAGCGACGGGGCTGGATAGCGATCTTCGATAACTACGCGCTCGCGGCGGCGGCCTTCTCCTTCTTCTTCCGCTTGCCTCCGCTCTCGGCCTCCGCCTTGCCCTCGCCCTTGCCCGGCCTTTCCTTCTTCTCGCCCTTCTTGCCCTTGCCGTCGGGCGGCGTCTCGGGACGATCGACGAGCTCGAGGTAGACGACGGGGGCGCCGTCGCCGCGGCGGACGCCGGCGTGGATGATGCGCGTGTAGCCGCCGTGGCGGTCGGCGTAGCGCGCGCCGATCTGATCGAAGAGCCGGCGCACCACCTCGGTGTCCGGCATCATCGAGAGCGCCTGGCGCCGGGCATGCAGGCTTTCGCGCTTGGCCAGCGTCACCATGTGGTCGGCCAGGCCGCGGACGGCTTTCGCCTTGGCCTCGGTCGTCTCGATGCGCTCGTGGCGGAAGAGGGCGACGAGCATGTTGCGAAGCATCGCCGTACGGTGCTCGCTGACCCGGCCCAGCCGGAAGCGATGGTTACGGTGCCTCATCGAACCACTCCTCCGCCACGGTTGAGCGTTCCCAGAATGTTGGGATCGATGCGCATGCCGATCGAGAGCCCGAGCGCGGCCAGCGCCGTCTTGATCTCGTCGATGGACTTCTCGCCGAGGTTCTTCACCTGCTCGAGATCGGCCTCGGTCTTCTGGGCGAGGTCGGCCACGACGTGGATCTCGGCGTTCTTGAGCGCGTTGATGGCTCGGGCCGGCAGCGGCAGCTCTTCGAGCGGCTTGCTGAGCGCGTCGCGCAGATACTCTTCACCGGACGCGCCCTCGGTCTCCGCCTCTTCGACCGGCGCACCCGCCGCCAGCGGGCTGAAGTGGCCGCGCAGGAAGCCGGCCGCGCGCTCGAGCGCGTCCTCGGGACTGACGGCGCCGTTGGTCCAGATCTCGATCACGAGCTTCTCGTAGTCGGTGATCTTGCCCAGCCGTGACGGATCGACCGTGTAGGCGATCCGCGTGATCGGCGAGTAGGCGGCGTCGAGTGGCAGGGCGCCCGCCGGCACGCTGCCGGTCTTCTTGTCGAGGGCTTCGTAGCCACGACCGACGCCGATGCCGAGCTCCATCGAGACCTTGGCCCCCGCGCCCAGCGTGAAGAGGTGCGTCTCGGGGTTGATGACCTCGATGTCGGTCTCGGGGACGTCCGCGCCGGTCACCGTCTTCGGCCCGCTCACCTCGACGCGGACCGTGCGGGGCTCGCCGGCCGGCACCTGGATCGTGAGCTTCTTGAGGTTCAGCAGCACGTCGGCCGTGCTCTCGGTGACGCCGGCGATCGGCTGGTCAGCGCTCTTGAGGCCGTCGATCTTCACCCACGACACGGCCGAGCCGGGCACGATGTTGAGCAGGGTGCGCCGGAGCGAGTGGCCGACGGTGAGCGCGTAGCCCTTCTCGAACGGCTCGGCCACCAGCCGGCCGTAGCGGTCGGTCAGGATCTCCCACTCGACTTTGCGCGGCTTCTGAAACGGGATGCGTGGCATCGTGCTCCGGTCCTTTCGCTACTTGCTGTACAGCTCGACGATCAGCTGTTCCGACACCGGGATCTGGATGTCTTCGCGGAGCGGCAGGCTCCGCACGAAGCCCTTGCGCTCGTTGGGATCCACCTCGAGCCACTGGGGGATCTGGCCGCGGCCTGCATTGAGGTTGTCGTCCACGCGGGGGGCGTGCTTGGAGTTCGGCCGGAGCTGCACGACATCGCCCACCTTGACCAGGAACGACGGCACCGAAACCTTGCGCCCGTTCACGGCCAGGTGGCCGTGGGCCACCATCTGCCGGCCCTCGCGGCGCGAGGCGGCGAAGCCCAGGCGATGGACGACGTTGTCCAGGCGCAGCTCGAGCAGCTTCAGGAGGTTCTCGCCGGTCACGCCCCTCTCGCGCTCGGCCCAGTGGAAGTACTTCCGGAACTGGCCCTCGAGCACGCCGTAGATGCGCTTGGCCTTCTGCTTCTCGCGCAATTGCACGCCGAAGGCGGTGAGCTTGCCGCGATTCAGGCCGTGCTGGCCGGGCGGATAGTTGCGCCGCTCGATCGCGCACTTGTCGGTGAAGCAGCGGGCGCCTTTCAGGAACAGCTTCATGCCCTCGCGGCGGCACAGGCGGCACTTCGCGTCACGGTATCGGGCCATGGCGCCGCCCCCTACACCCGCCGCCGCTTCGGCGGCCGGCAGCCGTCGTGCGGGATGGGCGTGACGTCGCGGATCGCGGTGATCTCGAGCCCGGTGGCCTGCAACGAGCGGATGGCCGCCTCGCGCCCGGCACCGGGGCCCTTCACGAACACCTCGATGGTCTTCAGGCCGTACTCCATCGCCTTGCGGGCGGCCGCCTCGGCCGCGGTCTGGGCCGCGAACGGCGTGCTCTTGCGGGAGCCCTTGAATCCGGCGCTGCCCGCGCTGGACCACGACACGACGTTGCCCATCTTGTCGGTGAGGGTCACGATCGTGTTGTTGAACGTGGCCTGCACGTGCGCGACGCCGATGCGGACTTCGCGGCGCTCGCGTCGCTTGCCGCCCTTCTTGCGAGGGGCCGGCTTGCCGGCTGCTGCTGCTGCTGGCTGATCTGCCATACCTTATGCTCCTGGCTTCTTGGCTGCTGCCGGGGCCGCCGGAGCGGCCGCTGCCGTGGGCTTCTTCTTGACCATGACGCCCTTGCGCGGGCCCTTGCGGGTGCGGGCGTTCGTATGCGTCCGCTGGCCGCGGACCGGCAAGCCCTTGCGATGACGGATGCCGCGATAGGCGCCGATGTCCATCAACCGCTTGACGTTCATCGAGATCTCGCGCCGGAGGTCGCCTTCCACCTTGATCTCGCGCTCGAGGATCTCGCGCACGCGGCCGGTCTCGTCCTCCGACCACGTCTTCACGCGCTTGTTGTGGTCCACGTGCGCCTGCTTGAGCACGCGCATCGCCGTCGGGCGGCCGATGCCGTAGATATAGGTGAGCGCCACTTCGCCACGCTTCTCCCGGGGAAGATCGACGCCTGCGATTCGAGCCATGGGTGTTCTCCGCTCTCAGCCTTGCCGCTGCTTGTGGCGCGGGTTCTTGCAAATGATTCGCACGACGCCGCTGCGCCGCACCACCTTGCAGTGCTCGCAGCGCGCCTTGATCGACGGTCTCACTTTCATCTCTGCACTCGCTCTCCTACGTGAACCGCTCGCTCGTCGAGCCGCCCGTCTGTCACTTGAACCGGTACGTGATGCGGCCGCGAGTCAGATCGTACGGCGACAGTTCCACCTTGACCCGGTCACCGGGCAGGATCCGGATGAAGTTCATCCGCATCTTGCCGCTCACGTGCGCCAGCACGCGATGGCCGTTCTCCAGCTCCACGCGAAACATCGCGTTGGGGAGCGGCTCCACCACCGTGCCCTCGACCTCGATCGCATCTTCTTTCGGCATCACGCCGCCACCCGTCTGGTCAGCACATCTGGTCCGTTGTCGGTTACGGCGATGGTGTGCTCGAAGTGCGCCGCCAGGCTGCCGTCCTTGGTGACCGCCGTCCACCCGTCGTCCAGGATGCGGACGTCGTACGAACCCATCGTCACCATCGGCTCGATGGCCACCACCATGCCCTTCTTGAGCTGCGGCCCGTGGCCCGGCTCACCGAAGTTCGGGATCTGCGGGTCCTCGTGCAGGTTCCGGCCGATCCCGTGGCCCACGAACGCGCGCACGACGCCGAAGCCATGGGCCTCGACGTGCCTTTGCACGGCGTGGGAGATGTCGCTGAGACGCTGCCCCGGCCGGCACTGGGTGATGGCGAGATCGAGGCTCTGGCGCGTCACGTCGAGCAGTTCCTGGACCCGCGCCGGAATCTCGCCGATCGGCATCGTGAACGCACAGTCGGCGTAATACCCCTCGACGATACACCCGAGGTCCAGCCCCACGATGTCGCCTTCCTTCACCCGGCGATGCGCCGACGGGATGCCATGAACGATCTCTTCGTTGATGGAGATGCAGACGGTCGCCGGAAACCCGCGATAGCCCTTGAACGCCGGCTTGGCGCCGCGGGCCACGATGAACTCCTCGACCTCCTCGTCGATCTCCAGCGTCGACAGCCCGGGCTTCACGAAACCGCGCAGCATCTCCATGACGTCGGCGAGGATCTGACCACCGCGGCGCATCAGGTCGATCTCCCGCGCCGACTTGAGGACGATCACCCGTTCACCGCTTTCTTGATGTCGCCGTGGATCGTCTCGATCTTGCCCTCGCCGGCCACGGTCCTCAGCACGCCGCGCTTCTTATAGCGGTCGAGCAGCGGCGACGTCTGCTCGGCGTAGACCTGGAGCCGTTTGCGCACCGTCGCCTCGCGGTCGTCCTCACGCTGGACGAGGGTGCTGCCGCAGCGGTCGCAGACGTTCTCATGCTTCGGCGGGTTGGACGTGACGTGGAACGTCGACTGGCACTTCGGGCAGGAGCGGCGGCCGGTAAGCCGGCGCACCAGCTCGGCATCGGAGACGTCGAAGTAGACGACCCGGTCGAGCGACACGCCGAGGTCGCCCAATAACCGCTCCAGCGCGTCGGCCTGGGGGATCGTTCGTGGGAACCCGTCCAGGATGAACCCGCGCTTGGCATCCGGCTGGGCCAGGCGCTCGGCGATCAACCGGACGATCACGTCGTCGGGAACCAGGGCGCCCCGGTCCATGTAGGCCTTGGCTTCGCGTCCGAGCGGCGTGCCGTTGGCGACGGCCTCGCGCAGCATGTCGCCGGTGGCCACCTGCGGCACGTTCAACTCGCGCGCGAGCTCGCGCGCCTGGGTGCCCTTGCCGGCGCCGGGAGGTCCGAGGAAGACGAGGCGCACCCGGGCTCAGCCTCGCGAGAACGCGCCCGAGCGCGAGCGCGACCGCTTGAGGAAGCCCTCGTAGTTCCGCATGAGCAGATGGGACTCCATCTGGCGCACGGTGTCCAGCGCCACGCCGACCACGATCAAGAGGCTGGTGCCGCCAAAGTAGAACGGCACGTTGAACCAGCGAATCAGGAAGTCGGGCAGCACCGAGATGAGCGCCAGGAACAGCGCGCCCGGCAGCGTGATGCGCGTGAGCACGTGGTCGATGTACTCGGCCGTCTTCTTGCCGGGCCGGACGCCGGGGATGAATCCGCCGTACTTCTTCATGTTGTCGGCGAGATCGATCGGGTTGAAGACGATGGCCGTGTAGAAGTACGCGAAGAAGACGATCAGGCCCATGTACAGCATCGTGTACGAGAAGCGCCCCGGGCTCAGCGCGTCGGCGATGGCCTGCATCCAGGGATGCGGCACGAAGCGGGTCAGCGTGGCCGGGAAGAGGATCAGCGACGAGGCGAAGATCACCGGGATGACGCCCGCGGTGTTGATCCGGAGCGGGATGTGCGTGGACTGCCCGCCGTAGACGCGACGGCCCACCACGCGGCGCGCGTACTGGACGGGGATCTTGCGCTGACCCTCCTGCATCAGGACGACCGCCGCCGTCACCGCGACCATCAGCGCGATGAGGGAGAGGAAGACGAAGAGCTTCATCTCGCCCGTCGTCAGCAGCGTGTAGGAGGCGGTGACCGCCGAGGGCAGCCGGACGACGATGCCCGCGAAGATGATCAGCGAGATGCCGTTGCCAATGCCCTTCTCGGAGATCTGCTCGCCGATCCACATGATGAGCGCGGTGCCGGCGGTGAGGGTCACCATCGTCAGCAGCCGGAAGCCCCAGCCGGGATTGGGCACGATCGAGGCGCCGCCCGGGCTGCGCATGCTCTCGAGCCCGATGGCGATGCCGAGCGCCTGCACGCCCGAGAGCACGATGGTGCCGTACCGCGTGTACTGCGTGATCTTCTTGCGCCCGGCCTCACCTTCCTTGGCCAATCGCTCGAGCGCGGGGATCACGACGGTGAGGAGCTGCAGGATGATCGACGCCGAGATGTACGGCATGATGCCGAGCGCGAAGATCGATAGGCGTCGCAGGTTGCCGCCCGAGAAGAGATCGACCATGCCCAGCAGCGTGCCCTGGACCTGGTCGAAGAACTGGGCGAGCGCGTGGCCGTCGATGCCCGGCGTCGGAACGTGGGCGCCCAGGCGGTACGCGATCAACAGCACCGCGGTGAACATCAGGCGGCGCTTGAGCTCCGGAATCTTGAAGACGTTTTGGAAGCTCTGCAGGCCCTCGATCACGTCGCGCTCACCTCGGCCGCCAGCAGTTCCACGCGGCCGCCCCGAGCTTCGATCTTCTGGCGGGCCGACGCGCTGATGGCGTGCACTTTGACGGTGAGGGCATGGGGCACCTCGCCGTCGCCCAGGATCTTCACTCGCTCCCGATCGGAGTTCTTGATGAGCCGCGCCTTGACGAGGCCCTCGGCGTCCACCATCGAGTTGGCGCCGAACGCGGCCAGCGACTTGAGATTGACGATCGCATACGGATGCTTGCCACCGTGAGGCAGGAAGCCGCGCTTGGGGATCCGGCGGTAGAGCGGCATCTGGCCGCCCTCGAAGCCACCCGCCTTGCCGCCACCCGAGCGGGCGTTGTGCCCCTTGCTGCCCTTCGTCGCCGTCTTGCCGTGGCCCGAGCCCGGCCCGCGGCCGACCCGTTTGCGTCGCGTCTTCGCGCCCGGCGCCGGGCGCAGGTCCTCAAGCTTCATGGCTGACTCGCAGCACGTGCGGCACTTTGGCGATCATCCCGCGGATCGTCGGCGTGTCGTCGTGCACGACGGACCGGTTCATGTGTCTGAGACCCAGCGCCTTCACCGTCGCCTCCTGCCGCGGCGACAGCCCGATGATGCTTCGCGTGAGCGTGAGCTTAAGCCTCCGGGCGGGCACCCGCGGTCTCCTCCACGATCGTGCTGTTGCCGTCGCCGCGCCGCCGAGCCGCATGCAAGTCTTGAAGTCGCTTGAGCTGGCGGAGCGCGTCGATGGTGGCCTTGAGGACGTTGTGGGGATTGTTCGAGCCGAGCGTCTTCGTCAGGATGTCCTGGACCCCGGCGGCTTCCAGCACGGGCCGGACGGCGCCGCCGGCGATGACCCCGGTGCCCGGCACGGCGGGCTTGAGGAACACGCGGCCGGCGCCGAAGTGCCCGGTGATCTCGCACGGGATCGTCGTGTCCTTGAGGGGCACGAAGATCAGGGCCTTCTTGGCGTGCTCGACCGCCTTCCGGATGGCCTCGGGGACTTCGTGAGCCTTGCCCAGCCCGACGCCAACGTGGCCACGGCCGTCGCCGACCACGACCAGCGCCGTGAACGAGAAGCGCCGGCCGCCCTTGACGACCTTGGCCACGCGGTTGATGGACACCACGCGGTCGTTCAATTCCAGCACGCTCGGATCGATCTTCGCTTCCGCCACCCTTGTCTCCTGACTCTCGCCTAGAACACGAGACCCGCGGCGCGCGCCGCCTCGGCCAGTGCCTTCACCCGCCCGTGATACTTGTAGCCGCCGCGGTCGAACACCACACGCTCGATCCCCTGGGCCTTGGCGCGCTGGCCCAGCAGCTCGCCGATGACCTTGGCGGCGGCAACGTTGCCGCCCGTCTTGTGGCCCTGCCGAAATTCCTTGCTGCGCGTGTCCACGGCCACGATGGTCCGGCCCGCATCGTCGTCGATGACCTGGGCGTAGATGTGATTGAGACTCCGGAACACCGCCAGCCGCGGCCGTCCCGCCGACCCGCGCACGTGCCGGCGCAGCCGGTCGTGCCGCAGGTTCCTCGACGCCCGCCGGTCCTTGATGATCATTTGGCGCCCGCCTTCTTGCCGACCTTGCGCCGGATGACCTCGTCGGCATACTTGACGCCCTTGCCCTTGTAGGGATCCGGCTTACGCAGCGCGCGCAGCTTCGCCGCCGTCTGGCCGAGCAGGGCCTTGTCGGCCCCGCGCAGCGTGATCGCCACCTGCTTCTCGATCTCGGCGGTGACCCCGTCGGGCAGCGGAAAGATCACGGGGTGCGAGTAGCCCAGGGCGAGCTGGATCGTCGCCTTGCCCTGCATCTGGGCCCGGTAGCCGATGCCCACGATGTCGAGCTTGCGCTCGAAGCCGTCCTTGACGCCGCTCACCATGTTGGCGACCAGCGCCCGGGCCGTGCCGTGGAGGGCTCGGGCCTGCCGGTGGTCGGCCTCGCGCGTGAGCACGAGCGTGTTGTTCTCGAGCCTGGCGATGAGCCCGTCGGGAAGGGACTGCGAGAGCTTGCCCTTGGGGCCTTCCGCTCTCACCAGTCCATTTTCCACCTGGACCTTCACGCCCTGGGGAATGACGACGGGCTTCTTGCCGATGCGTGACATCGTCAGCCTCTCACCATACGTAGGCGAGGACTTCGCCGCCCACCTTCTGCTTGCGCGCCTCGCGGTCGGTCACGACACCCCTGGACGTGGACACGATCGTCACGCCCATGCCGCCGAGGATGGTCGGGATCGCGTCGTGCCCGACGTAGACCCGCCGTCCCGGCGTGGACACGCGCACCAGCCCCGAGATCATCTTCTCGTTGGCCGTGCCGTATTTCAGATAGACACGGAGCGTGCCCTGCTTCTCGTCCTCGAGCACGCGGAAGTTCTTGATGAAGCCCTCGCTCTTGAGGATCTCGGCGAGGCGCAGCTTGATTCGGGACGACGGGATGTCCACCTTCTCGTGCTCGGCCCGGCTGGCGTTGCGGACGCGGGTCAGGAAGTCGGCGATGGGATCGCTTCTCATGGCCGCCTCACCAGCTCGCCTTGAGGATGCCCGGCACCTCGCCCTTGAGCGCGAGCTCGCGAAAGCACAGGCGGCACATCTCGAACTTGCGCAGGTAGCCGCGGGGCCGGCCGCACAGCTTGCACCGGTGGTAGCCGCGCGTCGAGAACTTCGGGGTCCGCTGCGATTTCATGATGAGGGAGATCTTGGCCATGGCTCTTCCGTCTACTCTCTGAACGGCATTCCGAGGTGCGTGAGGAGCGCTTTGGCTTCCTCGTCCGTCTGAGCCGTCGTCACGATGTTGATGTCCATGCCCCGGACCTTGTCCACCTTGTCGTAGACGATCTCGGGGAAGATCAGCTGCTCGCGCAGGCCGAGCGCGTAGTTGCCGCGGCCGTCGAAGCCCTTGGGGGGCACGCCCTTGAAGTCACGCACGCGGGGCAGCGCCACGTTGACCAGGCGATCGAGGAACTCGTACATGCGCGCGCCCCGCAACGTGACCTTGGCCCCGATCGGCACGCCCTCGCGCAGCTTGAAGTTGGCGATCGACTTCTTGGCCCGCGTCACGATCGGCCGCTGTCCGCTGATGGCGCGCAGGTCGGCGGTGGCGAAGTCCATGATCTTCGCGTTGTCACGGCCCTCGCCGACGCCCATGTTGATGACGATTTTCTCCAGGCGCGGCACCGCGAACGGGTTGGCGTAGCTGCGCTCCTTCATGAGCGCCGGCACGATGGTCGCGCGGAAGCGGTCCCGCAGCCGCGGCGCGACCTCGCCGGTGCCCTTGGGCCGCGTCTTGCCGACCGGCGGAGCGGCGGCGTCCCCCTTCTTGGGCTGGCCCTTCCCGGCCGGAGCCGGCTTGGGCGCCGGCTTCTTCGTCGTTCCTGGCGCGGAGGCTGGATTCGCCATGTCGTCTAACCCTTGTCCACCGATTCGCCGCAGCGCTTGCACATGCGGACCTTGCGGCCGTCGGCCAGCAGCTTGATGCCCGTGCGTGACGCCTTGTCGCAGCGACTGCACACCAGCAGCACGTTGGAGAGCGCCATCGCCCCCTCGCGCTCGATGATGCCGCCCTGCCGGAGCTTCTGCGTGGGTCGCTGGTGCTTCTTGACCATGTTGACGTGCTCGACGAGCACACGGCCCTTCTCCGGCGACACCCGCAGGACCTTGCCACGCTTGCCACGCTCGCGCCCGGTGATGACCGCCACCGTGTCGCCCTTGCGTACGTGCACGCTCGTCGCCATCAGATGACCTCGGGAGCCAGGGAGATGATCTTGGTGAACTGCCGCTCCCGCAGCTCGCGCGCCACCGGGCCGAAGATGCGGGTGCCCACGGGATTCTCGTCGGGCTTGATCAGCACGACGGCGTTCCGGTCGAAGCGGATGTAGGAGCCGTCCTTGCGGCGGACCTCCTTGACCGTACGCACCACCACGGCCCGGGCCACCTCACCCTTCTTGACGGTGCCGTCGGGCGCCGCCTCCTTGACCGCTACGATGACGGTGTCACCCAGGGAGGCGTAGCGCTTGTTCGCGCCGCCCATAACCCGAATGCACTGCACCTTCTTGGCGCCGGAGTTGTCCGCGACGTCGAGCATCGAGCGTGGCTGGATCATCGGTCAGGACACGCGGGTCAGGATCTTGCTGATCCGCCACCGCTTCTCCCTCGAGAGCGGGCGCGTCTCCTCGATCAGCACGCGGTCGCCCACGCGGCTCTCGTTCGCCTCGTCGTGCGCCTTGACCTTCTTGGCGCTCCGCACGACGCGCTCGTACCGCGGGTGCCGATACACCCGCTCGATCCTCACCACGCGCGTCTTCTGCATGGCGTCGCTCACCACCACGGCTTCTCGCGTCTTCCGGTCACCGAGCGCCATGCTCTATGCCCTCTTCGCCTTCTTCGCCGGCGTCTTCTTCGCCGCTGATTTCGTGGTCCTGGTCTTCGTGGCCGCCGCGGCCCGACGCCGGGTCGACGCCTTCTTCTTCGGCGCCTTGGGCTCCGTGACCGCCGCGATCGCCGCCGGCACGGTGGGCACCTCCACACGCGCGCCCTGCTCTCGCAGGATCGTCAGCGCCCGGGCGACGTCACGGCGGGCCTGGCTGAGGCGGGATGGGTTCTTGGCCACGCCCATCGAGAGCTGGAAGCGGAGGTTGAAGACCTCCTCCGACAGCTCACGCACCTTCTGCCGCATCTCGTCCTCGCTCAGATCCCGCCACTTGGCCGGTTTCATCGTCTCGCCTCAGAGCGCTCGCACGCGGCTGACGAACTTCGTCTCGATGCCCATCTTCTGGCCGGCGGTGCGGAACGCCTCCCGGGCCATCTCTTCCGTCACGCCTTCCATCTCGTAGAGGATCCGACCCGGCTTCACGACGGCGACCCACTCTTCCGGGTTGCCCTTGCCCTTGCCCATCCGGGTCTCGGCGGGCTTCTTCGTCACCGGCTTATCGGGAAAGATCCTGATCCAGACTTTGCCGCCCCGCTTGAGGCTTCGGGTGAGGGCCACGCGCGCGGCCTCGATCTGGCGGTTCGTGACCCAGCCAGGCTCGAGCGCCTTGAGGCCGTATTCACCGAAGGCCAGGGTCGAACCGCGCTGGGCCTTGCCCCGCATGCGACCGCGCTGGGCCTTCCGGTACTTGACGCGCTTGGGCATCAGCATGGACGGTCCTCTAGGCCTCCGCGGGCGCCTTGGCGAGCACCTCGCCCTTGAAGATCCAGACCTTCACGCCGATCGTCCCGTACGTCGTGTGGGCGGTGGCCATCCCGAAGTCGATGTCGGCGCGCAGCGTGTGCAGCGGCACCCGACCGTCGCGATACCACTCGCGGCGGGCGATCTCGGAGCCGCCCAGGCGCCCGGAGCAGGCGATCCGGATCCCGTCGGCGCCCAGCCGTAGCGAGGACGTCACCGCCTTCTTCATCGCCCGACGGAAGGCCACGCGCTTCTGAAGCTGCAACGCGACGTTCTCGGACACGAGCTGGGCGTCGAGCTCGGGATGGATGACCTCCTCGATGTTGAGGTAGATCTCCTTCTGCGTCCGCGCCTGCAGCTCGTTCTTGAGCCGCTCCACCTCGGCGCCCTTGCGGCCGATGATGATCCCCGGCCGCGCCGTCGCCACGGTGATCCGGGCGCGATTCGCCGAGCGCTCGATGTCGATCCGGGAGATCCCGGCGTGATAGAGCTGGTCCTTGATGTAGCGCCGGATCTTCACGTCCTCGTGCAGCAGCTTCGCGTAGTTCTTGGTCGCGAACCACCGCGACGACCACGTCCGCGTGACGCCCAGGCGAAAGCCGATCGGATGTGTCTTCTGGCCCATTATCTCTTCCCCTTGCCCGCTCCACGCTTCGAGGCCGCCGCCTTGCCTCCGCCCCGGGGCGCCTTCGTCCGGGCCGCCGGCTTCGCGTCTGGGGTTTCCGCGGCGGCGGCCGGCCGAGCTGCCGGTGGGCGCGCGCGCTCCGGTGCAGGCGCCAGGCGGGCGCCGTTGACCTCGTCACTGACCGCAACCATCAGATGGCTCGTGCGGTGCTTGATGAAGAACGCGCGGCCCATCGCGCGCGGCTGCACGCGCTTGAGGGACGGCCCTCCGTCCGCCGTGGCCTGCACCACGCGCAGGTCGTCGAGGTTCCGGACCTGATGGTTGTGCTCGGCGTTGGCGATCGCCGAGCGCAGCACCTTCTCGATCAAGCGGGCCGCGATCCGCGGCGTGTACTGGAGCGTCGCCAGGGCGTCGGCCACCGACTTGCCACGGATCTGCTCGAGCACGACCCCCGCCTTCCGGGACGACACCCGCACGAACCGTGCGCGCGCGAACGTGCGCATGGCCTAGGTCTTTCCCGTCGGCGACGCCGAGGCCTTCTCGGCCTGGCCGTGCGCCTTGAACGTCCGCGTCATCGCGAACTCGCCGAGGCGATGACCGACCATGTTCTCGGTCACGTAGACGGGGATGAACTTCTTGCCGTTGTGGACGGCCAGGGTGTGGCCCACGAATTCCGGGGCGATCGTCGAGCGCCGCGACCACGTCTTGAGGACCTTCTTCTGGCGCGAGCGGTTCATCTCTTCGATGCGACCGAGCAGTGTCTCGTCGATGTACGGGCCCTTCTTGAGCGAGCGTCCCATCCCCGGCTCCTATTTCTTCCGTCGCGTCACGATCCACGTGTCCGACGGCCGCGCGCCCCGTCGGGTCTTGTAGCCCTTGGTCGGCTTGCCCCACGGAGTCATGGGGTGATTCCCCTTCCCCTTGCCCTCGCCGCCGCCCATGGGATGGTCGACTGGGTTCATGACCGTGCCGCGCACTGTCGGCCGGAAGCCACGCCAACGCACGCGGCCAGCCTTGCCGATCGAGACGTTCTCGTGGTCGAGGTTGCCCACCTGACCGATCGTGGCCATGCAGTCGAGACCGATGAGGCGGACCTCACCGGACGGCAGCTTCAGCGTCGCGCGGTCGCCTTCCTTGGCCAGGAGCTGAGCCTGAGCACCGGCGCTTCGGCAGAGCTGGGCACCACGTCCCGGCTGGAGCTCGACGTTGTGCACGAGCGTGCCGACCGGAATGTTCCGGATCGGCAGCGCGTTGCCGGGCAGGATGTCGGCCTGCGGCCCCGACATCACGACGTCGCCCGCCTTGAGTCCGTAGGGGGCCACGATGTAACGCTTCTCGCCGTCGCGGTAAACGAGCAGGGCCAGGTGCGCCGAGCGGTTCGGATCGTATTCGATGCCCTCCACCCGCGCCGGAATGCCGAACTTTTCGCGCCGGAAGTCGACGTCGCGCAGCATCCGCTTGTGCCCGCCGCCCCGATGACGCACGGTGATGCGCCCATACGCGTTGCGGCCGTTCGTCCTCCGCTTGGCGGTGAGGAGGCTCTTCTCCGGCGTCGACTTGGTGACGTCGTCGCGGACGACATACGTCAGATACCGCCGGGCCGGGGACGTTGGCTTCAGGGTCCGGATGGCCATGGCTCAGGCGCCCTCCACGAGCTCGATCTTGTGGCCGGGCGCGAGCTGCACGACGGCCTTCTTCCAGCTCGGACGCCGGCCCTGGTGCCGGCCCATCCGCTTGAGCTTCCCCTCGTACGAGGAGGTGCGGACGTCGCTCACCTTCACGTTGAAGACGCGCTCGACGGCCATGCGGATCTCGACCTTGTTGGCGTCGGGCTGCACCTGGAACGTCACGACGTTGCCCTCTTCTTTCTGACGCATGCTCTTCTCGGTCATGATCGGCTTGATGATGACCGTGCGCGGCTCTCGGCTCATTCGCTCAGCGCCTCCTGGAGCGCGAGCAACGCGCTCCGCTCGAAGAGCGCCTGGCGGCAGCGCAGGAGCTGATACACCGACACGTGCGACGGCGTCTCGACCGTCAGCCACGGCACGTTGCGCGCCGCCCGGCTGACCGGCTCGCCGAGCGTCTGCACGACGAGCAACGTGGGCGCCTCGGCCAGACCCCAGCCGGTGAGCTGCGTCACGAGCGACTTCGTCTTTCCATCACCGGCGTCGACAGCGTCCACGACCTTCAGCTCGCCGGCGGCGACCTTGGCCGCCACGGCCGCCCGTAGCGCTTCGCGCCGCATGGTGCGCGGCATGTCCTTCTCGTAGCCGTGCGGCGTGGGACCGAACGGCTTGCCGCCGCCCTTCCACTGGGTCGCGCGGATGGAGCCCTGGCGGGCGCGGCCGGTGCCCTTCTGCTTCCACGGCTTCTTGCCGCCGCCCGACACCTCACTGCGGCCCTTGGTGTCGTGGGTGCCGGCGCGGCGATCGGCCAGCTCGCGCGTCACCGCTTGATGGAGCAGGGGCACCCGCACCTCGACGCCGAACACCTCCGGCTTGAGGTCGAGCGTGCCGCCCTTGCCACCCTTTGCGCCGAGGACTTCGACGGTCGGCATCACTTCTTCTCGGTCTTCTGTTGCTGCTGGGCTTTCGTGATCTTCACGCTCTTGCGAATCATCACCAGGCTGCCGTTGGCCCCGGGGACCGCGCCGCGCAGCAGCAGCAGGCTCTGCTCGGGCAGGACGCGCACGACACTCACGTTGAGCACGGTGCGCTGCTCGCCGCCCATGCGGCCCGGCAGATGATGACCCGGCCACACGCGGGAAGGATCCGAGGAGGCGCCGATGGAGCCCGGGGCGCGGTGGAACATGGAGCCGTGGGTCGCGTCGCCGCCGTACCAGCCGTAGCGCCGGACGCCGCCCTGGAAGCCCTTGCCCTTCGTCACCCCGACCACGTCGACCAGCTCCCCCGGCTTGAACAGCTCGGCCGTCACCGCCTGGCCGACCTGATAGCCCTGGAGCGTCTCGGCCTTGTCCAGGCGGATCTCGCGCACGATACGCATCGGCTCGACGTTGGCCTTCTTGAAGTGTCCGGCCATCGGCTTGGTCACGTTCTTCTTCCGCGCCTCGAAGCCGAGCTGCAACGCGTCGTAGCCGTGGCTGTCACGCGTCCGGACGCCGACGACCGTGCACGGGCCGGCCTGGATCACCGTCACCGGTACTTGATTCCCGTCGTCGGCAAACACCTGGGTCATGCCGACTTTACGTCCGATCAGTCCTTCTTTCCGCGCCATCGCCTTCCCTGGCTGGGGCTACGCCGCCCCGACGACCGTCATCACAGCTTGATCTCCACGTCCACGCCGGCCGGGAGATCGAGTTTCATGAGCGAATCGACCGTCGCCGGCGTGGGATCGACGATGTCGAGCAGGCGCTTGTGCGTGCGCATCTCGAACTGCTCGCGCGACGTCTTGTCGACGTGAGGTGAGCGCAGCACCGTCCACCGGTTGATCATCGTCGGCAGCAGCACCGGCCCGGCCACCCGCGCGCCGGTGCGACGCACGGTCTCCACGATCTCTTTGACCGACCGATCGAGCAGGCGGTGATCGTAGGCCTTGAGACGGATGCGGATCTTCTGATCGGCGGTCAACGTCGCCATGCTCTACTCCTGGATCTCGGTGACGACGCCGGCGCCCACCGTGCGGCCCCCTTCGCGGATCGCGAACCGCAGCTCCTTCTCCATCGCGATCGGCTGGATCAGCTCGATCGCCAGCGTCACGTTGTCCCCCGGCATCACC
>Ga0209158_1000451_pt1 | contig 31005 bp, 30 predicted proteins | sample GraSoiAngelo_140_FD_185897 | JGI IMG/M metagenome (GOLD analysis project Ga0209158, IMG submission 185897) | Grasslands soil microbial communities from the Angelo Coastal Reserve, California, USA - 14_0929_12_30cm (SPAdes) (version 2) | ecosystem: Environmental > Terrestrial > Soil > Grasslands ...
CGTGACGATGTCGCGGTCGGAGATGGTGCCGAGGTAGCGGCGGTCCTTGGGGTTGTCCACCACCGGCACGACCGAGATGTCCTTTCCGCGCATCAACAGCGCCACCTCGGCGCTGGTGGCGCCGGCTGCTGCGACGAACGGCTCGGGAATCATGATTTCGCGCGCTAGCATCGGTCCAATCTATCCGCCAACGCCCGTTTCGTCGCGGCGTACCCCGCCTGCAGGTAGCGGTCCCCCGAGGCGACCGCAAACGTCGCTTCCCGCTCGGCGATTGGTCGCACCAGAACGAGCGGCGGCGCGTCCTTCGGCCAGTCGGCGATCTGCCGCTCGACCTGCGCCGCCATCATCACGCGGATCGCCTCGCCGTGGGCCCGGACCAGCGCAGGCACTGGTGCGCGGCTGGTGGGCGCGGGCTCGTCGAACCCCGGGCCGACATGGATGGCGACGACCAGATCGGCCGGGATCTTGCTCGCCGGCTCGAGCCCCAGCACCGCGCGCAGGCCGCCGTCGGCGAGCCTCCGACCGTCGAGCGACAAGGGCGGGAAGTACAGCGGCAACGCGCAGGAGGCATACAGGGCGTCGTGCAGGGGAAGGTCGGAGCGGCCGCCCGTACCGAACAGGAGGAGCTCGCCTGAGTCCAAGTCGGTCGCCGTGATCGTCAGGGGACTCTTGAGCTGCTCGAAGCGCGTGGCCGGGACGAGCCGCTCAATCGCGCGGCGCGGGCCCTGGGCCTTAAGGATACTGCCGGCGAAGGCCCCTTTGAGCAGCGCGATCGGGTCGAGCGGCGCGACGTCACGGCGCGACAGCGAGCGGGCGGCGATGACCACCTCGTCGTAGCTGGCGCCACTCGCGAACGCCGCCGCGATCACCGCGCCCATCGAGGTCCCCACGAGGTGCGACGGCGTGAGGCTTGCCTCCGCGAGGGCCTTCCAGGCGCCGGCACAGGCGAGCGACTTCGCCCCGCCGCCGCCGAAGACCCCTACCACCCTCACTCCCCGCGCCCCTCATCGTATCTCCGATCCATCACCCGCGTCGCGCGCCGCTTAGCCGCCCGGTCGAAGCGCCGCTTCTCGTCGGCGGTCTCCGGAATGATCGGCGGCACGGCGGTCGGCACGCCTGTGGGGTCGAGCGCCACGTAGGTGACGTAGCACGAGTTGGTGTGCCGCTTCTCGCCCGTGAGCACGTTCTCGGCGATGATCTTCACGCCCACCTCCATCGACGTGCGCCCGGCGAAGTTGACGCGCGCGTAAGCGGTGAGCAGCTCGCCCACGTGGATCGGCTCCCGAAAGTCGACCTTGTCCACCGACACGGTGACGCACGGCTTGCCGGCGTGGCGGATCGCGGCCACGGCGGCCACCCGGTCCACCAGCGCCAGAATCACTCCGCCGAACACGTTCCCCATGATGTTGGCATGCTGCGGCATCATCAGCTCGGACATGATGGTCTCGGACGTGCGCGGATGCTTGGCCTGCATCAGTAGTCCACCGGCCTCAGGTAGAACTCGCCGATCGCGGTCTGCGACATCACCGCCACCGTGGGGAGGCGACGCTTCCAGTGCGTCGACTCGAGGCGCCCCTGCACCTTGGCGACTTCCTCGGGGGTGAAGCCGTGCGCCACGATCTCCTCCGCCTTCATGCCGCGCAGCAGGTAGTAGAGGATGCGGTCGACCTTGTCGTAGCTGATGCCGTAGTCGCCCTCCGTGGTCTGGCCGGGTACCAGGTCCGGCGTGGGCGGCTTCGCCAGGATCACCTCGGGCACTCCCACATGACGCGCCAGCGCGCGCACCTGCGTCTTGAAGAGATCACCCAGCGGATTCACGGGAGGCGTGTCGTCGGCGTGCCAGGTGAAGTAGCCGAGCAGCCGCTCCGACTTGTTGCTGGTGCCGATGGGCAAGGCCTTGTACTTGGCCGATAGGTCGAACAGCACGATCATGCGCTCGCGCGCCATCACGTTGCCGCGGCGGGTCGGGTCGCCCCCCCCGTCGCCTACCTGCTGGAGATAGCCGTCCACCGCGGGGGTGATGTCGATGGTGAGCGACTGGGTGCCCAGCGTGTCGATCACGAGCTGCGCGTGCGCCAGGCTTTCGGGGCTCGACGTCCGGTACGGCATGCGCACGCCGACCACGTTCTCCTTGCCAAGCGCCTCGACGGCGAGGAACGCGGTGAGCGACGAATCAACCCCCCCCGACACGCCCACGATCCCCTTGGTGAAGCCGCGGCGGCGCACGACTTCGTCTTTCAGGAAACTGACCAGCCAGCGGCGGGCGAGCTCAGAGTCGATCTTAAGTGGATCCCCTTCTTCCACACCTCTCCCCACGATATGAATTGCGGATTGCGGATTGCGGATTGCGGATTGAGCAGACGCGCCGTTGGTCGCGGGGTCGAACTGCACGGACCGCGCCTTGCGTTTCCCCTTTCCCCTTTCCCCTTTCCCGAGGTTCTTGATCAGGTGCGGGAGATTCACCTCCAAGTCCGCCAGCAGGGGCGAGTCCGCCCGCGCCCGCGTCAGCTCGTTCAGGTCCAGGTCGTACGTCAGCACCGCCTCTTCAAACAGCGGGCCGCGCAGCACGACGTCTCCGCTCGGGCTCACCACCACCGAGCCGCCCGGGAACCCTTTGCCCCCCTCGAACCCCACCAGACTGGCGTAGGCCACGTACACGCCGTGCTCTTCAGCGAGGGTGCGCAGAATCCGTTCCCACCGCACTACGCTCGCCGGCAGCCGCGTCCCCTCCTCGTCCATCCCGGTGCCGCGGGCGGGCGAGGCGCTCGGCACGAGGATAACCTGGGCGCCCTCGAGCGCCGCGATCGTCCCGGTGATCGAGTGCCACGCGTCCTCGCAGATCAGGATCGCCACGCGGCCCCACCCCGTGTCGAAGGCGTGCACCTCGCGCCCGCGCTCCACGAAGCGCTCCTCGTCGAACACTCCGTAGGTGGGGAGGAACACCTTGCGGTGCACGTAGCGGATCGCGGGTGACGCGCTGCCGAGTGAAGCGTACAGACAAGAGTTGTAGAACCGGTTCTGGAAGACTTCGTAGAAACCCACCGCCACATCGATCGGCGAAGCCTTGGCCGCTTCGTGCTGCAAGGTGAGATCCCGAAACAGCGTGCCCGCCGTGACCGCCACGTCGCGCACGCCCCCCTCGACGAAGTAGCCGGAAGTGGACGTCTCGGGGAAGATCAGCAGGTCTACGCGCGGCTCGATCTGCGCGAGCTGCGCCAGCACCCCACCGATCCGCTGTAGGTTGGCGGCGTAGTCGCCCTTGGTGGGGCGGATCTGGGCGATGGCGAGGCGGGGCATGGGCGTGGAGGGAAGATAATCGGAGCGGGGAGAGCGGTAATGAGCCTGGACATCCCATTATTCCCATCCTAAAGGATGGGCTCGACGACCGATGCCCTATCGTTTGTTCGCACCGTCCAGCTCAACCCATACGCCGCACCAAGCACGCCGAGCGCCACGAGCACCGACTGCGACTGCCCCAAGGCGGTCCACGCGAACAGGACGAGATAGACGGCGATGAACAGGATCGGCACCCCCGGATACCCCGGCAGGCTGAACGGGGCGGCGGGCTCGCGCGCGCGCAGCCGGAACAACGACGCCACGGTGAGGCCGTCGATCACCAGCACCAGCGCGATGGCGAGGGCGAGCAGTCTTTCGAAGGTGCCGGTTGCAGCGAGAGCGATCGCGACAGCGCCGACCAGCAGCATCGCGACCCAAGGCGTCCCGCCCGGATTCACGCGGGCGAGCACCCTGGGAGCCAGGCCTTCGCGCGCCAGCCCGAACAGCACGCGCGGTGTGACGAAGATGTTGCCGTTGAGCGACGCCAGGACAACGAGTAGCGCGAGCCCCGCCACGACCGCTCCCGCCCGCGCCCCCACGATCGCGTTGGCGACGTCCGCGGCCACCAGGTTCGAGGCCGCGATCTGCGCGAGCGGCAAGACATGCAGGAAAACGGCGTTCAGAAGCAGGTACAGCGCGGTCACGATCGCGATGCCGCCGAGGAACACGCGGGGCAGTGTACGCCCCGGGTCCACCACCTCCTCGGCGATCTTGGCGGCGTCCGGATAGCCGTAGTACGTCCAGATCACGGACCGGGACGCCAACGCCAGCGCCGTCCACACGGCCGTGCCGCGGGGCGGGTCCGCCAGCTCGCCGTGCCACCCCGCTCCCGTGCCCAGGGTGAACCCTATGACCACCACGCCGCCCAGCGCCAGCACCTTCGCCGCGGTGACAGTATTCTGCACCCAGCGCCCGGAAGCGACGCCGATCAGGTTCACGCCGGTGAACAGCGCCACCATGCCGGCCCCGAGCCACGGGATCGCGGTCGCGCCCCAGCCCGTGAGCCGCACCAGGAACTCCGCCGCCGCAACCCCGATCGCGGCAATCGCCGCCGTATACATCCCGAGGCTTTCCACCCAACCCACCACGAACCCGGCGCGCGAGCCGAACGCCTCGCGCACGTACACGTACTTGCCGCCCGCCTTGGGGTGGCGCGTCGCCAGCTCGGCGAAGCACAGCGCCCCGAGGAACGCGAGGCCGCCGCCCAGCACCCAGGCGACGAAGGTGAGCCAGGGACGCCCCAGCTGCGCGGCGACGAGGCCCGGCGTGCGGAAGATCCCCGACCCCACCATGATCCCGACGACCATGGCGAGGCCGTCGAACAGCTTGAGCGATCGCTTGAGGTCGGCCATGGGCGGGGAATGTGCACGAAAAAAGGTAGGGGCGCAGCGTGCCGCGCCCCTACCCGTCTACCCGTCTAGCTCTTACGGCCGCCGCCGTCCGCCGCCGTTCGAGGGAGCCGAGCCGCGCGAGCCGCCCGACGACCCGGAGGAGCCGCGGCCAGCCGAGGAGCTGCCTCCACCCCCGCCTCCTCTGCTGCCACCACTCCAGCCGCCACCCCCACCCCCACCCCCACCTCCGCCACCGCTGCTCGGCCGGCTCCAGCCACGCCCGTTGTCGCGCCGCTCGGGTTGGCGTGCCGCTCGGTCGGGTTGGGGTTGCCGTCCCTCCGGCGCCCGCCGACCGGCTGGCTCGCCCCGCGCGCGCGTCGGCGCCCGCGAGCCGTCCATCCAGGGATCCCGTAGGCGCACCGGAGTCGTCCCCGGTGCGGACACCGGAATGCCGCGCCCCTCCCCCGTACGGTTGAGCAGTGTGCCTTGCGGAATCCGCAGCCGCGGGCTGACACCCATCACCGTCGGGGCCGACCCCGAGCGGTTCTTGAACACGAGCCCACCGCCCGGGCCCCGCGCGCGATCGATGAACAAGCCGCCGCCGTAACGCCCCCGACCGTACCCGAACGCCCCGGGGCGATAGATGTATGGGTACCCGTACGCGTACCCGTACCGGTACCCGTAGCCCGAGAAGAACGAGCCATAGTAGAACGGATCGTAGAACGTCGACCCGCAGAAGAACGGATCGTAGAAGAAGGGATCAAAGCACGAGCCGAAGGCGAAGCGGGAGCGGTAATACGGCCAGCCATACCCGTAGCCGAAGCCGATCGAGGTGTAGTAGTGGTGAGAATATCCTCTCGAATACGAGTTCGGCGACTCGACCGTGTAGCTCACGACATCGTAGTCGAAGTGTCCGTCCGGCAGCATGCGCTGCACGACGTCGAGCAACATCTGCTCCTTGTCTTGGTCCGCTTCCCGCGCGCTCAGCACCCGATAGTCCCAGTGGTCCCCGCGTACGAACGCGTCGAACTTGAAGGGCTGCACGGAGCGCGCGGCGAGCACCACGCCCGTGCCCTCGCGGTCGTCCACGTAGAACGCCTCGCGGTCGCCGCGCCCGCGCACCTCGATCTTGCTGCCGCCGCGCACGAAGGAGTCGTCGCTGGGATCGAGCGGGAACAGCACCCGGATCCGGCCGTCGGCGTCGGCGCGCAGCACGACGAGATAGCCGTCCTCGGCTACCTTCACGTTCACGCGGGCCCGGTCGCCCTGCACGAAGTAGTTGTCTTGATTGAGCCAGACTTTCACTGGGGGGTCGTCACTGCGCAGCCCGGTCGCGGCGGCGCCCGTCGGCGCCGCAGTGACCAGAGAGACCATCAAGGCGAGAACCATGGTGTCCTTCCTCTATATACCCTTAAGGCCTCTGACAGATCAAGAAGCATGCCGATCACCGCACGGCATAGTCTTGAATCGTCGTGACCTCCCGAGGGGACAGGAAGGTGTCCCGCCCTGGGACGTCCGCTACCAGCGATCGGGTTTGCCGGCGTCGGGGATGAACAGGCTCTGTCCGAAGCGCGACTTCCCGAACTCACCGATCAAGGCCTGGGTCGCGGGCGCGACCAGGAAATCCGCCAGCGCTTTGGCGCTCGCCGTGTTGACGCGGGGCGCGTTCTTGGGGTTCACCTCCATCACGTGGTACACGTTGTAGAGCAGCGAGTCGCCCTCCACCTCCGGCACGAGCTGGAGCTTGTCGCGCCATGCGAGGTAGGTGCCTCGGTCGGTCATCGTGTAGCCGCGCTTCTGGTCGGCCATCTGCAATGTCGCCGCCATCCCCTGACCCGATTCGACGTACCAATCGGAAGCGTGAGAGGGAGGGGTGATGCCGGCTGTTTTCCAGAGCAACAGCTCGCGCTGGTGGGTGCCGGACTGGTCTCCGCGAGAGATGAAGGTCGCGCGCCGGGCGGCGAGGCGGCGCAGCGCGGCGACGGCGTCGCTCAAGCCGCGCAGGCCCGCCGGGTCCGCGGCCGGCCCGACGACGAGGAAATCGTTGTGCATCACGAGGCGGCGGTGCAAGAAGTATCCCGAGTCGGCGAGGACGCGCTCGGCCTCGGGCGCGTGCGCCAGCACCACGTCCGCGTCGCCGCGGCGGCCCATCGCGAGCGCCTGCCCGCTGCCGACGGCGATCACCTTCACGTGATAGCCGCTCTGCCGCTCGAACACAGGGAGCAGCGAGTCGAGCAGCCCAGCGTCGCGGGTGGACGTGGTGGTGGCGAGGAGGAGGTCGCGACTTTGGATGGTGGAGGTTGGTGGAGGTTGGTGGAGGTCGGTGGAGGACAGGACGGTGACCAAGAGGGGTGCGGCCCTCCACCAACCTCCACCCGCCTCCACCAACCTCCACCACCGTCTCATCTCACCACCGCACCTGCAGCTGCACGATCCCGCGGTTGTTCTTGAGCTGCACCACCTGCTCGCGAAACACTTCGTAATCCGCCATCAGTTTGAAGTTGTCCCCGCGCATGAAGTACTGCAGCCCTAGGAGGTAGCCGGTGGAGCGGTCGATCGCGACCTGATCATTCGGGTCGAATTGCTGGACGCGGCCAACCACCTGGACGCGCTGCGGGACGACGTTGTACGCGGCGAGGGCGTACCAACCGACCGTGTGGACGTTGCTGGCCCGATTGCGGGCCCGGATGTACTCGGCGCGGGCCGTCCCTCGCGCCGTCCGATACAACGCCTGCACGTCGATGCTGGTACTGTCGTTGTAGCCTTCGAACGCTCCACCCAGGTCCAGCCCTTTGAGCGGCGTCACCACCGCGCGCGCGAAGTAGGCCATCCGGTTGTCGGGGTTGGCGGCGCGGTTCGGCCCCTCGCCGTTCACCACCGCGCCCTGCAGCGTCAGCCGGTCGGGGATGCGCCACTCCGCCTGGACGCCGATGTCGCGCTTCGCGGCGTTCACGATGCGTGAGCGCTCGGTGGTCTCGAGGATGGTCGAGCTGAGGAGCGATTCGAGAGAAAACGGGACCCGGAACTGCCCCACGGTCCCGCTCCACCGCTGGTGCGTCATCCTCACCCAGAGATCGGTGGCCGACAGGGTCAGCCGCGAGGTGGCGGGCGTCGCGGCGGCCCCGATGGTGCGCATCTCCACCTGGGCGCGGTACGATGCCCACGGCGTGATGTTGCCCTCCACCGCGAAGCGGGCCCGCCGCAAGAAGAAGGACGCGCTGTCGCCGAGGGACTGAAAGCGGGGCTGCAGATAGCCGGTGAGCCTTGGGGTTGTCGAGAACGCCGCGGGCGCGGGCGCCTGCGCCGCCACCCGCAGCGCTGCGCACACGGTGAGGACCGTGACGACGGGGCCCGCGTGCACGGCGACAAGCTAGCGTCCGACTTGCCGATAGGCAACGTGGTGCCTATCGAGGCAGAATCTTTCGAAATGCGACGTCGCTCAAGCGCACCGCTTCGCGCTTCCACTTGGCGAACAGCTTCACCAATCGCCGCGCGTCCGCAGTCAGGCGGGCACCGCCCCGGCGCGACCCGCCGCGGGTGGTGGCCAGCACCTTCGCGCCCAGGACTCGCTCCATCTGGCGAATGCGATTGAGGCAGGTGCGGTAGCTCCAGCCGACCTCCTGCCCAGCCGCCCGGATGGTCCCGGTGCGATCCACGGCGTCGAGAAAGCTCAGGTAGCGAGGGCCCATCAAGAACGCGCCGTCCCAGTTGAGCCACAGCTTGTGGTGCGGCTTGAGATGCGCGCGCAGCGCGGGACGCCGGGGGGAACGGACACGGGTGGACGACGCCATACCGGTCGACATGCGCTAGATTGTGCCGCGAAAGCTAGCGCCGATCATCCGCATGAGCCAACTGCTCGACGCCGCCGCCGGTGTTCCCAACGCCTGCGAGCCGATTCCCGGAATCGTCACCGGGGGCCAGCCCAGTGCCGCGCACCTCGACGCGCTCAAGCGCGCCGGATGCGAGGTGGTGCTCGACATCCGCGAGCCGATGGAGCCCCAGCCGTTCCGCCCCGGCGACGCCGTGGCGGCGGCCGGTCTCGAGTACCTGAACATCCCGGTGAGTCACGGCCCGCTCGCCGACGCAACGTTCGACGCGGTGCGCGCGACGGTCCGCGGCCTCGCGGGCAAGAAGCGCTTGCTGTTCTACTGCGGCAGCGGGAACCGAGTGGGCGTGATGTTGCTGCCGTACTTCATGCTGGACCGGGGCATGTCCGAGGATGAGGCGGTCACCGAAGCGATGCGGGTCGGGATGCGCAGTGCCGGGCTGATGGAGGAGGCGCTCGACTACGTCAAGCGCAAGACGGTGAGTCGCTAGAACAAGCTGGTCTGCGATCGCAGCTTCTCGGGTTCGACGGGATTCGCCCCGATGAGCCGCTGCATCTCCCGCGCGCTCCCCGGCGCATGACCCTGAAAGTGATTGCTGAAGTAGCCGTACACCGCCGGCACGCGCGCCGTCAGCGCGGCGAGCGCCATCGCCCACACCGACAACTCCCGGTCACGATTCACCTGGATGGCGGAGAAGTCCTCGAACTTCTTTCCGGACGCCCCGAGCCAGCGCACGTAGGCGAACTCGGTCGTGGGATGGATGGCGAGCTCCATCATCTCCTCGCGCTTGAGCTGTCCTTCCACCAGCGCGAGCGCGACGCCGTGGGTGTGCAACAGCTCAAGCAGCTTTGGGCCCGCTCCCAGCCAGCCGCGCTGGCGGAATTCGATCGCCCAGCGCGGGCCGCCCCCGGGCAGGCGGGGGAGGCGCTCGAGAAACGCCGCGACCGCGTCCCACCGCTCGGGGCCGAACTCGGGTCCCAGCTGCACCAGCACGGGGCCGAGCTTGTCGCCCAGCAGCGCGGCGCGGGCGCAAAACAGCTCGAGCTGCGCCAGGTCGGGGGTGTGGGGGAGGGGCTCCGGGGTCAGCTGTTGCGGCAGCTTGAGGGCGAAGCTGAACCCCGCCGGCACCCGCTCCGCCCAGGCGCGGACGACGTGCTCGGGGGGGGTCGCGTGGTAGGTCGAGTCCACCTCGACGGTGTCGAAGGCCCTGCTATAGAAGGAGAGGAAATCGTGCGGCTTGGTGCCAGGCGGATAGAACGGGCCGATCCACGCGGGGTGATTCCAGCCCTGGGTGCCGAGATGGATGCGGCTACGGGTATCTATGCCAGTACATCCTCATTTCGGCGATCTTGCCATCCTTCGTCTCACAGAAGATAGCGCCCCGTGCGTCCACCCACTCCCCGGTGCGGCGCCGGCGGTAGGTGCAGCGAAACTCGGTGGCGAACCAGGGTCCCGCGGCGTAGATCTCCCCGGACTTGAACGTCACCTCGGCCTGGTTGGTGGGGACGTCCTTCCAGTAGGCTCGGATCGCATCGCTTCCGACGCTGCGCTCGCTGAAGGGAGTCTCGAGGAAGACGGCGTCGGGGGAGAAGACGGCGACGATCGCGTCCACGTCCCCGCCCTGCCACCCGCGGCCAAACGCCTCCAGCAGTTGACGATACACCTGACTCATGGCGCCCAATATAGCCCAATCTGGAACCGCAGGTCGGGACGTATGGTACACGGGAGGCGACGGTCGTCTCCGCCAGTCGGAGATTTCGTTCACGCGTAACCACACACAGGGAGGATGCCACGATGTTGAAGCGGATCATGGCCGCGTCGGCCGTGCTGGGATGTCTCGCGTTGCCGCTCGCGGCACAGGGACACGCGGCGGCCGCCGGCAACGAGATGACGATGACGGGCCAAGTGATCGACCTGAACTGCAACACCACCAACGGTGCCTCGGGCCCTGCGCACAAAGCGTGCGCGCAAGCGTGCGCCAAGGCCGGCGTCCCGCTCGGGATCCTGGCGAGCGACGGCACGATCTACGTTCCGGTCAGCTCCAAGCCGGGTGATCCCCAGAACTCGAAGCTCGACAAGTTCGCCGAGAGCAAGGTGACGGTGACGGGGACCCATCGCATGGTGGGCGGACTGCACACGATCGAGATCAAGACGGTCGCAGCCGCGAGCTGATGCGGCGCGCGCTGGGGGGGGGCGCCGGGCTGGTCGCCGCGGCGCTGCTCGCCTGCGGACGTCCGACACCCCCGCCCAGCGGCTTCACCCTCCTCTTTCTCCGGCGCTCTCCCGCGGCTTCCCTCGGGGGCCTTTCCTGGGCGCCTGACCCCGACCACAGCCGGCTAGTCGCGTTCGACGGGCGGCTCCGCGTCACCCGCAGCTTCACGAGCCCGCGCCTCGCCAACCCGATGGCGGTGGCGTCGCTCGGCCGGATGCTCCTGGTCACGGAGCGCACCGGAGAGGCGGTCGTGTTCGACACGAGCGGCCACCCGGTGCGCGAGTGGGAGGGCCCCCATCTCGCCTCGCTGTACGCCGCCGCGGGCGAGCGCGTGGTGGCGGTGCGGTCCCCGTACTACATCCCCCAGTTCGCCGCCGAGCCGGACACGGCGCCCCTGATCCGGGTGCTCGACACGCTCGGCCGGCCCGTGGCGGGGCTCGCCACGATCCACGTGCCGCCCGTGCCGTTCCTGGCGCAGCTCGTCAACGCGGGAGCGGTCGCGGTCGCGCCGAACGGGTCGATCTACTTCGCGCCCCTGGTGCGGGATGAGATCCGCAAGTACGCGCCGGGCGGCGCTGCACGGTGGACCACGCGGCGCGGGCTGTTCCCTACGGAGGCGGAGCCCGAGTTCCTGCCAGCCAAGGGGGGTGGCCGCGACATCCGGGTCCGGAGCGCGCTCGTCAATGTGGCGCTGGTGCTCGGGCCGGACGGCCGCCTGTACGCGTTGGGATCGGACGACTCCGCTGCGACCAACTTGCGGGTCGACGTGGTCGACACGAGCAGTGGCGCGATCCTCGCGACGCGCCACCTCGGGCCGCGCGAGACCGCGGTCGCCGTGGGCCGCCGGGGAGATCTCGCGACGTTCGACGCCGACAGCCTGCTCGCCGGCACGACGTCACCGAGCCGGGAGCCGTTCACACCCGCCTTCGCGCTCCCCGACTTGCGCGGGGACACGGTCACCCTGGCGCAGTTCGCCGGAAGAGTGACACTCGTCAACTTCTGGGCCTCGTGGTGCGATCCGTGTCGCGACGAGTTTCCCCATATGGCGCAACTGTACCGCGAGTTCGACCGCAAGGACTTCGACATCGCCGCGATCTCGGACGACGTGGACTCGCGCAAGATGCTCGCCTTCGTGCGCCGGTTTGGGCCGCCCTTCCCGATCCTGGTGGGCGGGGGCCGCATGCGGCAGACCTATCACTATCGGGGGCTCCCCTACTCGGTGTTGCTGGACCGCCGGGGCCGGGTGATCGAGCGGATCTTCGGATTCGGCGGTGCGGCGGAGTTCCGTGATTTGCGCGAGACTATTGCAAACGAGGTCCGCGCTCCCTAGCCTTTACGGCGTGACTGATCGCACCCTCCCGGCATCAGCCTCCCCGCTTCCCGTCGTCATCGACACCGACCCCGGCATCGACGACCTGCTGGCGCTGCTGCTGGCGCTCGGCTCGCCGGAGCTCGACGTCCGCGGGATCTCGGTCTCCTACGGCAACACCGTGGTGGAGAACGCGTACCGGAACGCGGTCGAGATCACCCGGCGCGCGGGCCGGCGGATCACCCTGTGCGTGGGCGCGCGGCGGCCGCTCAAGCGCGACCTCGCCGTGGCGGCGGAGACGCACGGCGCGTCGGGGCTCGGCTACGCGGAGCTGCCGCCCGCGGGTGTGATTCTGGAATGGGTGAAGTCGCTGGACCGGCTGCTCGCCGACCAGCCCGAGCCGGTCACGCTGGTCACGCTCGGGCCGCTCACCGGCCTCGCGCTGGCGCTGCGGCGCGAGCCGGACCTGGTGCGCGCCAAGGTGGCGCGCCACATCGCGATGGTGGGCAACCTCGCCGCCCGGGGCAACACGACCCGCTACGCCGAGTTCAACGCCTGGTGCGACCCCGAGGCGCTGGACGCGGTGTTCCGCGCGGAGCTCCCAACCGAGATGGTCGGGCTCGACGTGACGCGCGAAGCGGTGCTCGGCCCGCAAGAGGTGACACGGCTCGCGCACTCGAGCTCGCCGCTCGCCCGCTGGATCCACGACGCCCTGCGCTTCTACGTCGAGTTCCACAAACAGGCCGAGGGGCTGGACGGCTGCATCGTGAACGACGTGTTGCCGATCGCCGCGCTGATCCGTCCCGAGGCGCTGGAGTTCGAGGAGCAGCGGCTGGTCGTGGACTTGGGCAAGGAAGAGGGGGAGGGCAAGGGCAAGGCCGGGGCGGGGGAGGACCAGCGGGGGCGTACCCGGGCGCAGCCCGACGGCGCGCGGGTCCGCGTCGCGACGCGTGTGGACATGGGCGTCGTGTGGCCGCTGCTCTCAGAACGGGTGTTCCGCTGGGCCACCCGCGCCACGCCCACGCCGATCACCGAGGCAGGAGCGACCGCGTGACGCCGCTACCCCGCAAGGTGGCCGTGATCGGTGCGGGAGACATCGGATGCGGCTGGGCCGCCTTGTGCGCCGCCGCCGGCTGGCCCGTCGCGATCTTCGACGCCAACGCGCAGGGGCTGGAGCGCGCGGCGGCGGAGGTGCCGCGCCGGGCGCGGGCCATGGTGGCGCTCGAGCGCGCCACGCAAGGCATGGTGGAGCGGGGCCTGCTCGAGCTGCAGCTGGGTCGCAGCCTGCTGCAGGCGGTACAGGACGCCGATTGGGTGATCGAGGCGATCAGCGAGGAGCTCATCGGCAAGCAGAAGCTGTTCGGCGCCCTGGAGCAGGTGGCAGCGCCCCAAGCGCTGCTCACGAGCTCGTCGAGCGGGCTGCCCCCGACGGAGCTGTTCGCACGCTGTCGCCACCAAGACCGCTGCCTCGTGGCGCATCCCCTCAACCCGCCGGAGCTCATCCCGCTGGTCGAGCTCGTGCCCGGCGCGCGCACATCGGTGGCCAGCGTCGCACGGGCGCAGGAATACCTGCGCGCCCTCGGCCGGATGCCGATCGTCCTCAAGAAGGCCGTCCCGGGGTACGTGGTCGGACGCATCGCCGCCGCCGTGTGGCGGGAGTCTATCGACCTCGTGCTGACGGGTGTGATCGACGTGGAGGACCTGGACCGCGCCGTGTCGCTCGGGCCGGCGATCGGGTGGGGCGCCGCAGGCCCGCACTTGACCTACCATCTCGCGGCGGGCGATGGCGGCGTGACTGCGTTCCTGCAGCACCTGCTCGCCAGCTTCGAGGACTGGTGGGGGCACCTGGCCACGTGGCAGCAGCTCGACCCGGAGCAGCAGCGCACCCTCACGCACAGCGTCGAACGGGCGTATCGGGGAAGGCTCGACGGGCTGCGTGAGGCGCGGGACCGCCGCCTATCGGCCATCCTGCGGGCGCTAGAACAGTCGCGGACCGCCTAAGGGCGTCACCCCGTCTATTTCTTGTCCGCTCTCACCATGAGCACCGGCACCTTGGTGAGATGTCGTAATGCTGTCGCGGTACTGCCTCTGACCACGTCCTCCAGCAGCCGATGCCCGTGTGTGGCCATAGCGATCAGATCGCATTGCTCGCGCTCGGCGGCGGCGGCGATTTCCTTCGCCGGCTCTCCCCCCGCCAACACCGCGTCGGCATCGAAGCCCTCGGCCTCGAGCCGGCGGCATTGCTCCTCGAGGTAGGCGCGGTCCTCCCGGATCTCCTGCGACTCCCGTAGATCGAGCTCGTTGATGTTCCGCGCTACCCACCCGTCCGCCACGTGGATCAGTACCATGGCGGAGCCGAGCCGCTTCGCCAGGTCGCGCACGTGGGCCAGGATGGTCTCGTCGGCGGGAGAGTTTTCCAGCGGCACCAGGATGCGCGAATACATCAGCCGACCGAACCTCGGAAGATCTGAACCAGGAGCCAGCCGTTGAACGCCGCGATCGCGCACGCCACGCCGTAGGCGAGCGCCTTGAGCCAGCGGGGGTTCACGAACTCCCCCATCTTGGCCCGGTCGCAGGTGAACCGGACCAGCGGGAACACGGCGAAAGACAACTGCAGGCTGAGGATCACCTGGCTCAAGATGAGTAGCTGGGCGGTGCCGCTCGCCCCGAAGAAGATAGCCGTCAGGGCCGCGGGCACAATCGCGATCAGCCGCGTGATCAGCCGCCGCAGCCACGGCCGGATCCGGATGTTCAGGAACCCCTCCATGACGATTTGGCCGGCGAGCGTGCCTGTCAGCGTCGAGTTCTGCCCGGAGGCGAGCAGGGCGAGCGCGAACACGGCGCTGGCGCCGGCCACGCCGAGCAGCGGCGTCAACAACTGATAGGCGTCCTGAATCTCGGCGACCTCGGTGTGGCCCGAGGTGTGGAACGTCGCCGCCGCGACCACGAGGATCGCAGCATTGATGAACAGCGCGCACGTCAGGGCGATGGTGGAGTCGAGGAACGCGTACCGCACCGCCATGCGCCGGCCCGCCGGCGTCTCCTCGTAGCGGCGCGTCTGCACCACCGACGAGTGCAGGTAGAGGTTGTGCGGCATCACGGTCGCGCCGAGTATGCCGATCGCGATGTACAGCTGGTGACCATCCGACAGGATCGAGGGCCTTGGCACGAAGCCCGCCGCCACTGCCATCATGTCGGGGCGCGCGATGATGATTTCGAACAGGAAGCACGCCGCGATGGTGGCGATCAGCGCGACGACCAGTGCCTCGACCAGCCGGAAGCCCTTGTGCTGGAGGAACAGGACCAGCAGCACGTCGAGCGCGGTGATCGCGATGCCGACGGGCAGCGGGATGCCGAACAACAAGTTCAGGGCGATGGCCGAGCCGATCACTTCCGCGAGGTCGCAGGCGGCGATGGCGATCTCACAGATCACCCACAGCGCCAGCGAGACGGGCCGCGAGTAGTGGTCGCGGCACGCCTGAGCGAGATCCCGCCCCGTGACGATCCCGAGCTTCGAGGCGAGTCCCTGCAACAGGATCGCCATGAGGTTCGAGAGCAGGACGACGGAGAGCAGCGTGTAGCCGAACTTGGAGCCGCCGGCCAGGTCGGTGGCCCAGTTGCCGGGATCCATGTACCCGACGGCGACCAGATAGCCCGGGCCCGCGAAGGCGAGCGCCTTGCGCCACCACGCCCCCTCGCCGACCGGGACCGTGCGGTAGACCTCGGAGAGACTGGGGGCGAGGCGCGGCCGCCGCCAGCCCGGCTCGGGCGGTCGCCCCGCCGCGTCGGCCTCAGTGACTCGCGTGGCCATGTTGCTCCACGGGCACTTCCCGGCACCACAACAGCAACGCCAGCTCGCGCCCCACCACCCGCGGGTCGCCCGAGGGAACGAGCGCGATCGTCGTCGGGCCGTTGAATGGCTGGCGGTCGGTCACGGTGAGCAGCACACCGGGAGTGAGTCCCTGCTCGGCGAAATAGCGGAGGCGCGCGGGATCTTGCGTGCCCACCTGCCGTAGCTCGAGCTTGGCGCCTACCCCCGCTTCAGCGAGCGACACGAGCTCGGCTTCCTCGATCTCGCCTGCCGCGGTGGGAATCGGATCGCCGTGAGGGTCGTACTGCGGGTTGCCGAGGGTACCGGCCATGCGCTCGATCAGCTCGTCGGAGACGGCGTGCTCGAGCTGCTCGGCCTCCGCGTGCACACCGCCCCAGTCGTAGCCCAGCTGCTGGGTGAGATAGAGCTCGAGGATGCGATGGCGGCGAATCATCTTGAGCGCCGCGCGCCGCCCCTGCGCGGTGAGCTGGACGCCGCGATAGGGGACGTGCTCGATCAGTCCGGTCTCCGAGAGCCGCTTGACCATCCCGCTCACCGAGGGTGGCGCGACCTCGAGCATTGCGGCGATGTCGCTCGTCGCGGCAAAGCCGCCCTGGTTCGAGAGATGGTAGATGGCCTTGAGGTAGTCCTCGACAGAGCGTGTGAGCGGCGGGTTGGCGTCTCGCAGTGTTGCGTGCATGCCGATTCTCCCTGTCGGAAAGCGCCGGAACGGCAGCTGCTGGCTGTCGGCTATCAGTCATCAGCAAAAAGACTTGGGCATGAATACCTGGCAAAGATTAGACTAGTCTAAGTTTCAGATATTGTCAAGCGAATATGTTGATTGTGGTGGGCTACAAATTGACGTGAATAACGCGCAAGAACGATGTGAGAATGCGCTCCGTCATCCCCCAGATCACCTCCTCGCCGACCAGATAGGCGGGGAAGGTGCGCTCGACGCCGCGCAACGTGAGGGTGAGGTCGCGGCGCACCCCGGGTTCGGCGAACCGAGCGAGCGGCAGCCAGAACGCCCGCTGTACCTCCGCGCTCGCGACCAAGACCGGGCGGGACGCGAGCGCGAACACGAACGGCCGCACCACCACGGGGGGGAGCGTCGGCGTCCTGGGGTAGAGGTCGTCGAGTGCCCCGAGACGCTCCGCCGCCGAGAGATCGACGCCGGTCTCCTCGTGCGCTTCGCGGATCGCGGTCGCGAGCAGATCGGCGTCGTCGGGTTCGTAGCGACCGCCCGGGAGCGCGACCTGGCCGGACCAGGGGTCGTCCGCGCGCTCGGCGCGCCGGATGAACAGCGCTTCGAGCCCGTGAAGGCCCTCGAGCAGGATCAAGGCTACGGCGGCGGGGCGCGCCTCGGGCGCCGTCTCGGGCCGCGCCCGGTGGTCCTCGAGCGCATAACGCACCGCGGCCAAAGTGGGCGTCACGCCAGGTGGCTCGCGAACCAGTCGAGCGTGCGCCGCACCACCTGCTCGAGCGCGGGATTCGAGCCGCTCCACGGATGCTGGGCGCCGAAGGTGTGGCCAGCGCCGTCCACCAGGAACAGGTCGGTCTTGTCCGACGCCGCCCGGTGGAGATCGCGCCCGTCGCCCCACGGCACCGACTCGTCCGCCGTGCCGTGCACGATGAGCCACGGGGCCCGCACGCTGCCGGCGGCACGAACGACGTTCAGCGTCGTGTCGCCGTGGGCGTCGAGATCGTCGAGGATGTCGCGCTTCAGGGGCAGCTGCTGCCCGGTGCGCTGGTTCAGGATTTGGGCTTTCCCCGTGCGGCGCAGCTGCTCGGTGAGCGGCGCGAGGAGGCGCCCGAACCGGGCCACCGCCGCCCAGGTCACGAGGGCACGCACGCGCTCATCCTGCGCCGCGCGCAGCACGGCGATCCCGCCGCCCATGCTGTGGCCCAGCAGTCCGTAATCCGTCGTCCGTAGTCCGAGGGCGCCGTTCGTCACCGCGTCGAGCACGGTGTACAGATCCCGCAGCTCGTTGGTGTAGGTGTTGTGCGCGAACCGCTCCAGCTCGTCGAACGTCTCGTTGTCCTCCCCCACGCCGGCGCCCGAGAAGTTGAACGACACGACGGAGAACCCGGACCGCGCAAGCCGCTCGGCGAGGTACGGAAAGAAGCCCCAATCCTTGAAGCCCTTGAGCCCGTGACACAAGACCACGACGGGGCGCTCCCCGCCGGCGCTGGTGACGTCACCGCGCAGCGGGCCGCCATCGGCTCCGGTGAGCCGGAAGGATCGTTTCGACGGAGTGGCCAGAGGCTAGCTCGAGGGGATACCCAATAATACCTTCTCGGCCCGATGCGCAGCCACGTGTGGATGACGATCGGCCTGGCGGCCGGGCTGGTGCTCGGCCTCGTGGCCGCGGCGACGCGCCTGCCCGCGTTGTTGGCGGCTGCGGCAAGCCTGCGGCCGCTCGGCACGCTGTTCTTGAACCTGCTCTCGATGGTGGTGATCCCGCTCGTCGTCACCGCGCTGTTCGCGGGGGTGGCGGGACTGGGCAGCATGCGGCACGTCGGCCGTCTGGGCATCAGGACGTTGGGGTTCTTCTGGGCCACGACACTGGCCGCGATCGTGATCGGCTTCGTGGTAGCGGCGTTGTTCCTGCCGCTCGCGGGCGTGACGCCGGATCAGCAGGCAGCGCTGCGCCAGGCCGCGCTCGCCGACTCCGGATTCGTGCGTCACGCCGCCGAGCAGATCCCCACGGGGGCGCGCTTCCTGGTGGAGCTGATCCCCGCGAATCCGGTGCGCGCCGCGGTGGACGGCAATCTGCTCCCGTTGATCGTGTTCACCACCATCTGCGCCGTCGCGGCCGCGGGGCTCCCGAACGAGCAGCGCCGCACGCTGACCGATCTCGCGGACGTGGCGACCGGAGCGTTGATTCGCATCGTCCACTGGGTCCTGCTGCTCGCCCCGATCGGCATCTTCGCGCTCGTGGCGGGAGCGGTCGCCCAGTTCGGCTGGTCGCTCGTGAAGACGATGGCGGTGTTCGTGGTGGCGGTGATCGCCGGGCTCGCGGTGTTCTGGGGTGCGGTGTTCGTGCCGGCGGTCGTGCTGATCGCGCGGCTCCGGCCGGCGCGGTTCTTCGGGGTGAGCTGGCCCTCCCTCGCGATGGCGTTCTCGACCACGTCGTCGCTCGCGACGCTCCCCACCATGCTCGCCGCCGCCGAAGAGGGGCTCAAGATACCGCGCACGGTGGCGAGCTTCGTGCTGCCACTGGGCGCGAGCATCAATCGCTCAGGGAGCGCGCTGTTTCAGGCGGTCGCGGTGGTGTTCGTCGCGCGGCTGTACGGCGTGGCGCTCGGCCTACCGGAGCTGTTTCTCGCGGGCACGGCGGTGTTCCTCGCGTCGCTCACGGTCGCGTCGGTTCCGTCAGCGAGCATCGTGAGCCTCGCCCCCACATTCAGCGCGACCGGGCTGCCGCTCGCTGGGCTGACGCTACTGATCGGTCTCGACCGCGTGCCGGACATGTTCCGCACCATGACCAATGTCCTGGGGACCATGTCCGGCGTCGCGGTGGTGGCGGCGCGGGAGGGGGACCAGCCCGCCTGACCTGTGCGACAGCGTCTCGACAGTTTGCTGACACTACATCGGCACCTCAGGAACCGGGCGACGGGCCCGGCAGAGGCCATGCTCCGCCTCGCCGCACGCACACCCGCAACAATGAAAAAACCGGCCGAGCGGGTCCCCCCACTCAGCCGGTTTCGCGATTTGCTCCCCTCGAGGCATAGGTGACCGCGCGACGGCGCGCCTCGGGGTTCATAGCACCTGAACTCAGTTCCAATGTGCACCATCGGGTCCCACTGTCAAGCGGATCCGGGCGAGACCTCAACCCAGGCCTAACCCCCCCACCACTACACTCGCCACAGCCGAGCCGAGGTGCAGCGCGGTCGCCCAGCTCGCGCCCCTGGGCGGCGCGGGTGGGAGCCGCGGCCGCGCGAAAGCAGTCGGGCACGGAGTGGGCGATCCAGGCTCATTTGACGCCTGCCTGACGGCGCGGTATTTCAGTTGCCGTCACGAGCGCACTCGTGCCCGGACACAGGACTCTTGGTTCGGTCGCGCGACCTGTGCGTGACATGGAAGAGGCGACTATGCCGCGGATCCTCGGACGTCTGCTCGCCACCGCAGCTGCGGTACTGCTTGTCACCTGCAGCAACGAGGGGCCATCTACAACGGTGGCGTCGGTGACGGTCACTCCGCCGGCGCCGACGGTGGTAGTGGCGGGAACGGTGCAACTCACCGCGACGACCAAGGACGCGAACGGGAGCGTGCTCACGGGGCGCGTCGTGACCTGGGCGAGCGGCACCCCAGCAGTAGCCACCGTTAGCGCGACGGGGCTGGTGACCGGGGTGGCTCAGGGCCAGGCGACGATCACCGCGACGAGCGAAGGACAACAGGGAACAGCAGCTGTTACCGTCATGCTGGCGCCGGTGTCATCGGTGACGGTGACCCCGAACCCGGCGACCGTGCAGATCGGCCAGACGCTGCAGCTGACGGCGACGCTCAAGGACGCCAACCAGAACGTGCTCACGGGGCGCGTCGTGACCTGGGCGAGCGGCAACACAGGGGTGGCGACCGTGAGCTCGACTGGGCTGGTGACCGGCGTGGCTCAGGGTCAGGCGACGATCACCGCGGCGAGCGAGGGACAGCAAGGGACGGCAGCGGTTACCGTCATCCCGGTGCCGGTGGCGTCGGTGACGGTCACACCAACGCCGGCGACCGTCCCGGCCGGCCAGACGCTGCAGTTGACGGCGACCACCAAAGACGCGAACGGGAACGTGCTCACGGGGCGCGTCGTGACCTGGGCGAGCAACAACACACCGGTGGCCACGGTGAGTTCGACGGGGTTGGTGACGGGCGTGGCTCAGGGTCAGGCGACGATCACTGCGACGAGTGAGGGAAAGCAGGGGATGGCAGCGATTACCGTCACCGCTCTGCCGGTGGCATCGGTAACGGTGCAGCCGATGGCGGCGAATGTCCCACTCGGGCTGACGGTGCAGCTGACGGCGACGCTCAAGGATGCTAACGGGAACGTGGTCACAGGACGCGTCGTGACCTGGGCGAGCGACAACACAGCGGTGGCCACGGTGAACTCGAACGGGCTCGTGACGGGTGTGACTCAGGGCCAGGCGACGATCACCGCGACGAGTGAGACCAAGACCGGCACGGCAGCGATGACCGTCGTGAGCCTCGTGTTCGCGCAGGTAAGCGCCGGGGTGACTCACACCTGTGGCGTCACCACGAGTGGCGCGGCGTACTGCTGGGGCAGCAACAACAGCGGCCAACTCGGCGCGCCCGAAAGCAATCAGTGTGAGATTGGCTACTACGGCGGTGTCCCCTGCAGCACGTCACCGGTGGCCGTCGTGGGCGGGCGCACTTTCGCAACGGTGAGTGCCGGCAATGGCTACCACACGTGCGGGGTCACGACGGGCGGCGCAGCATACTGCTGGGGAGACAACACCTGGGGCCAGCTCGGCGACGGCTCGACGACCGGCAGCGGGACGCCCGTGCTCGTCTCGGGTGGGCTCAGTTTCGCGGTGGTGAGCACCGGCAATGGTTTCACGTGCGGGCTGACGACCGGCGGCGCCGCGTACTGCTGGGGCTTTAACACCGTCGGCGAGCTCGGCAACGGCACGACCACCAATAGCGCGGTTCCCGTGCTAGTGGCGGGCTCGCTCACCCTCACGGCTGTGAGCGCCGGCGATTCTCATGCCTGCGCGCTTACCAATGGCGGTGCCGCCTACTGCTGGGGGGCGAACCGGTTCGCCCAATTGGGCGACGGCTCGACGACCAACCGGACGACCCCGGTGGCCGTCGCGGGTGGGCTCACCTTCGCGGCGGTGAGCGCCGGCTTGGTTCACACTTGCGCAGTCACCGCCGGCGGCGCCGCCTACTGCTGGGGTGACAACTCGTCCGGCGACCTCGGCGACGGCTCGACGGTTGACAGCCGCACGCCCCTGGCGGTCGGGGGCGGGCTGACATTCCAGGTGGTCAGCGCCGGGGGCAACTACACCTGCGGGCTCACGACCAGCGGCGGCCCATACTGTTGGGGATCTAACTTCAACGGCCAGTTAGGTACCGGCGTGTTCAGCGGCCCCAATTTGTTGCCCACAGCGGTGTCGGGCGGCCTCACTTTCGCAGCGGTGAGCGCTGGAGGCGCTCACACCTGTGGCCGCACCGCCGCCGGCACGGTCTACTGCTGGGGAAGCAACACAGACGGCGAGCTCGGAAACGGCTCGACAAACTCCACCGCGATGCCCGCAAGAGTCCTGGGCCAGCAGTAGGGGCATCCACATCGCTCGACGCCTGCGCCGTTGGCTTGTTGTGGGGTACCGGATCCTGACGCGACGTCGTCGGTGCGTCCCGCTATTCCTGCTCGCCCTGGTGGGACTCGACACGAGCTGCTCGGACCAGCCCACCGGCGCAGCAGGAGACCGGCCGGGGATCTCCAGTCTGGCAGTGACGCAGAATCCACATAACGCCCTGTCCACCGTCGTGTCATTCGCGGCAACTCACACTGATTCCGTTCGTGTGGTGTATTGGGCCGACGGCGAGCCGCCGCGGGCGACGCCTTATTATCGACTGCGCGGGGACTCGGCCAGGATCGCGACGCTGGGTCTCCGCCCCAACACCAGCTACTCTCACCTCGTGGAAGCTGTCGGCTCGGACACGAGCGTCACCTCGGACACGCTGCGCCTGGCCACGAGCGACCTCCCTCAGCCGCTCCAGAGCGTGCGCCTTGAGCTGACCGGGGTTCCCGCTGGGGGGTACGTCCTCACCCCGATAGCACTCTTCGGAGCAGATACGGTGGCTTATGCCGTTGCCTTCGACTCATCGGGCGAGGTTCGCTGGTATCGAGCCTTTGCCGAGGGCGTGCCGGCCGGGGAGCTCAAACAGCAGCCGAACGGGGACTTCACCATTTTCCTGGGATTGAGCCAGGGTTGGCAACCGACCTACGGGCACTACGTCGAGTTCACGCCGGGCGGCGAGATCGTGCGGAGCTATGTTGCCAGCCCTCCATTCTATACCGATAACCATGACCTGGTGCTTTCCGTGACGGGCGACGCGGTGGACGCCGTCCATCTCTTCGGCTACGAAATCCGTCGTGCAGATCTGAGCTTCAAAGGCGGACCCGCCGATGCGCTCGTGGCAGGCCACGTCATCGTGCGGCAGGCGGTCACCGGCCAAGTGGACTTTCTCTGGAACGCGTGGGATCACTTTGTCCTGGCGGACTGGATCGAACCGACGGGAGTCAATCCGCCGCTCGACTTCGACCACCCGAATTCGTTGGATTTCGATCGCGACGGCAACTACGTCGCGTCCTTCCGCCACATGGGTGAGATCACGAAGATTGACCGACGGACCAGCGAGATTATCTGGAGACTAGGAGGACGTAATAATCAATTCGCGATCATGAACGACCCACTGGGGGGATTCAGCGCCCAGCACAGCGTGCGGGTCCTCGACAATGGAAATCTGCTGCTGTACGACAACGGCTTGCGGCACAGTCCGCTGGAGAGCCGCGCGGTAGAGTACCGCTTGGACACGGACGCGAAAACCGCAACCATGGTGTGGCAGTATCGCAGAGTACCTCCGGTCTTTACCCCCTTCCTGGGCTCCGTGCAGCGGTACCAAAACGGGAACACACTGATCGCCTTCAGCACGGCGAACCTGATTGTGGAGGTCGATCCCAGCGGCAACCCGCTGTGGGAGGGCGTACTGAACTTGGACGGGCAAAGCAACGTGATCATCTTCAAGGCCCTCAAGGTTCCGTCGCTGTATCGCTATGAGCGACCGTGAGACACGGAGCCCGTGACGGAGCTGAGCCCGCAAGCCAAACGAACGCTTCTCGTCGTCGGCGTCCTGTATGCTGCCATTGTGATCCCGGTCGGCATCCACAAGGGCGGCGATTTCATCCAGGAGCTGCGCCAGACCGAGCGGCTGCTCCACGGGCTCCCTCTTTATCCCGCGAAGCCGGCGAAAGGGATCTGGTGGCCGCCCGTCACGGCACTTGGGCTGGTCCCTTTCGCCCTCGTCGCGCGCTGGAGCCCGGAGGTCTCCAAGGCCTGCTGGGCATTCTTGAACGTCGTCTGCTTGGGCTGGGCCGTCGCACGGGCCCGCGGCTGGGCCACCGGTTGGATGCCGGTCGTGCTGGCGCTCGCAGCCGTGGCGCAGCCGTTGCAGAGCAACTTCGAATACCTGAACCTCACTCCGATCATACTCGCGCTGGTCGTGGCGGCTGCGGCAGAGCTCGTAGCCGGCCGCGAATCGCGGGCCGGAGCGTGGATTGGACTCGCCACGGCGATTAAGGGATTTCCCGCCTTGCTGCTCTTGTACCTCGCCTACCGTCGGCGGTGGCGCGGCGTCGCAACCGGAATTGCCGTAGCGGGCGCGCTCACCGTCGGCGCCATGCTGCCGTACGGTCCTGTTGGCGCAGTCCGCGCCGTTGTAGACTGGCTGCGCCTCAGCACCCGAGAGCTGATGCTCGCGCCGATAGTTAGCCAGTCGCTCCCGGGGTTTACTGTCCTCTTAAGATGGCCCCCGGTGGCCGTGTGGCTAGCTCAGATCGCGTGTCTGTCCGCGGTCTGGATCGCGCTCCAACGGACGGCCCGAGAGGAGGACTCGGTCTACGAGGTCGCCCTGGTTATGCTCCTCGCGGTGCTGCTCTCGCCGATCGCGTGGCCGTACTCCTATGTTCTCGCTCTGCCAGCTTGGGTCAGCGTCCTAGCGCGCGCCACGCCCCACACCCGTCAGGCACGGCAACTCAGAGTGGCCACGCTCATGCTGGCTGGCATCCTCACCTCCGGTGTGCTGACCCTCGGTTTGTATCCGGCGTCATTATGGTTCATCCGCGACGCCAACTACACTTGGGGCGGACTGCTGCTGCTGAGTGTGCTCAGCGCGGAGCGTGCGTTCCGCACTCAATTAAATCAACAACAGGTCTGACCATCTCCACCTCCCGATTCATGGCTCCTCCTTCCCGTTCACCGTGCGGGTAGACATCCAGATGTCGAACCCCCCGAGACCGCCCCGACCTGGAGCCGCAATTAACAGCGGCGTGCGACCGTCATGTCGCCGCACTCAGCAGCCGGTCGCGTCCGTGCCCGCGATCGGGGCGGTCGCGAACGGCGTCATCACCGGCGTCGTGGCTCCAGCCTCGACGACGACCGCATCTCCGGTTCCGGTCCCGGCACCCGACGGGCCGCTTGGCGAGCCCCACCAGTTGCAGGACGCGTCCAGCGCCGCGCTCTGGTTCGCGCCGATGCGCAAGCCCGCGTGCGCGTTTCCAACCAGGTCGTTGAACCGCACCGCGGGCGCGGCCGGCGGAAAGCCGCGGAGGCTGCCGACCCAGATCGCCCCTTGCAAGTTCCGCGGAGTCGATGCGGCGCAGTCTTGAACGACGTTGACGATTCGGTTCCGCTCGATCCGGCCGGTGTAGAACTCGTAGTTGATCGCCGTGGAGGCCAGGCACGACGCCGAGCTGTTGCGGATGGTGTTGCCCGCGATGTTCACGATGCCGGTCGCCGTCACCGGGTGCGTCGGGGACGGCACAACGCCGGCGGCAGACCCAACGAGGATCCCGCCCGCCCGGCCGAGCGGGTAGCACTCGTCCAGGTCGTTGTGGAGAACGTCCGCGTTCGTTTCGGCCCCGAGGTCGTTACTCATGCGCACCCAGACACAGGCACCCCCGGTGCGGCGAATCACGTTTCCTTCGAGTCGGGCGTCGATGTCCCCGGCGACCGTGATACCGAAGATCTGGGCAAAAGGAGGTGAAGGGGCAGACGGCAGGCTCCCATCCACAGAGCTTTCGCGCACGACGGCACGCGCCCGCCCGGTCGTCGGCGCATCGTTGATCACCGAAATCAGGCCGGTGACCCCGAGGGGCGGGCTCACGGCCACGACGGAAACCCGTTCGACCGTGAGATCGACGACGCCATCACCGAAGAGGCCCCTGGTCCCGGTGTAGCGGACGCTGAGACCACGGATCGTCACCGGGTCCGGCGTGGCGACGTGGATCGCGGCGCCCACCGTACCGGATGGCGATACCACCACGGGTCCGCTCTCCCCTCCGAGCCCCTCGAGCGTGAGCCCCTTGTCGATCACGATCGCCTCGTCGTACGTGCCGGGCAGCACGAGCACCTTACCGCCGCGATCCACCATGTCGATCCCTTCCTGAATCGTCGTCGCGGTGCCGTTGCCCTTCATATTGGGGTTCACGAGCACGACTGGGCGCCCGACGCCCCCTACTGCGAAGCTCGGCGGCGCGATCCGCGAGGGATCGGACGGGTCGCCGCATGCGGCCAAGGTGAGAATCGCGAACCAGAATGCGATGTGTGCTTGTCGTGTGTTCACGGTGCACCTCCAGAGAATCACTGCCTCGGTCGGGCGGATGGCCGAGAAAATGAAAAAACCGGCCGAGCGGGTCCCCCCACTCAGCCGGTTTCGCGATTTGCTCCCCTCGAGGCATAGGCGACCGCACGACAGCGCGCCTCGGGGTTCACAGCACCTGAGTCTAGTTTCAATGTGCACCACCGGGACCCGCTGTCAAGCGGGGCCCGGCGAGACCTCAACCCAGGCCTAATCCCCCCACCACCCTCCCCGCCAACACCACCCCCACCACTACACTCGCCACCGCCGAGCCGAGGTGCAGCGCGGTCGCCCATTTCGCCCCCTGCCCGGAGGCGACCCGCACCAGACCCGCCAGGGAGAACGACACCGCCAGCATGCCGATCATCGTGCCGCACGCGAAGGCCGCGAAGTAGGTGAGCTGGGCGGCGCGGGTGGGTGCCGCGGCCACGAGCAGCACCAGGATCGCCGCGCTCCCGGCAAGTCCGTGCAACAGCCCGAAGCCGAGCGAGCGTCGCGCGTCGCCGCGCGGGTGTGGGTGCGCGTGCTCGACGCCGTGCGCATGACTGTGGAGATGGAGGTGTGGTCCCGTGTCGTGCGCGTGCATGTGCAAGTGCCAGCGCCCGCGCGCGTAGCGCAGCATCACCGAGCCGCCGAGCCCGATCAGCAGCAGCCCCACGAGGAAGTCGGCGGCCGGCCAAAGCCGGTCGGGCAGGTGCACCCCGAACAGCATGATCACGGCCACCACCACACCGACGCTCGCCGTGTGTCCCACCGCCCACGCCAGCCCCAGGCGGCAGGCGTCGAGCAGGCGCCCCTGCCGCGTCGCGAGTGTGGATACGGCGGCCAAGTGGTCCGGCTCGAACGCGTGGCGGAACCCGAGCAGCAGGCCAAGGCCCGCGAGGCCGAGAATGCTGGGACTCATGGCGGACAGCAATCTAGCCGATGTGAGGAGTCCTGGAACCCGGCTTGCTCTCGAGCCGATTCACTGCCCCCCGAATCCCCGCTGCGCGTCTGTGCGTCTAGTAGTTGCGTTTCCTGCTGTGCTACAACCTTTTACCTCCAGCCCCTATCAGAACGGGCACATGGAGCTCACCACTCCCGGGGTGGCGACACTGAGCAGAGATCCGGACGAGCCGGCGCGGGGCGCGGGGGACGCGGAAACGGCCGACGTAGCGCTCGCCGCCAGTGGAGACGGGCGCGCGTTCGAGCGGCTGTACCGCGCCCACGTCGCCCGGGTCCACAGCCTCGCCCGACGGATGATCGGGTTCGATGTGGCGGACGACGTCACACAGGATGTGTTCGTCCGGGCGTGGACCAAGCTCGGCACGTTCCGGGGCGAGGCGGCGTTCGGCACGTGGCTGCACCGCCTGGCGATCAACGTGATCCTGGCGCGCCGCACGTCGCTCGGCACCGAGCGCGGTCGCTACCACGACGGTGCAGACGTGCTGGATGCGGTGCCGAGTCGTCCCGTCGTGAACGACTTGTCGCTGGACTTCCAGGAGGCGATCGGGCGGCTCCCCGACGGCGCGCGCGAGGTGTTCGTACTGCACGACCTGGAAGGCTACAAGCACGAGGAGATCGCGAGCATGCTGGGGATCGTGCCCGGGACGTCGAAATCGCAGCTGCATCACGCGCGCATGACGCTGCGAAAGCATCTGGACAGATGAGGGTGAAAGGCGTGGCAATGAAGGAGGATGAACGATGACGCGGGACCAGTGGACTGATCGGCTTTCGGAGTACCTCGATGGCGACCTGGGCATCGCCGAGCGGGCGGCGCTCGAGGCCCACGTCGCGAGCTGCCCGGCGTGTGAGGCCATCCTCGCCGAACTGCGGCGCGTGGTGGCGCGCGCCCAGGCGATCGACGATCAGCCGCCGACGACCGACCTGTGGCCCGCGATCGCGCAGCAGATCGGCGTGTCCTCCGGAGGAGAGCCGCACGGGGTGGTGAGCCTCGCGGCCCGACGCGCGCGCCGGCGCCTCTCGTTCACCGTGCCGCAGCTCGCTGCCGCCGCCGCCGTGTTATTGCTGCTCGGATCGGGCGGCGCCTACCTGACGCTGCAGCGCGGGACCTCGCCGGTCCCCCCCCCCCCGGCCCCGATCGCTGGAGCCCGGACGGGAAGGGGGCCGACGACCACCCTCGTGGGGTGGGAGAAGACCCGCGCGAAGTACGATGTGGCCGTCGCCGAGCTGGAGAGCGCCCTCGAACAGGGACGCAAGAGCGGGCGGCTGGACAGCGCGACGGTGCGCGTGCTCGACCAGAGCCTCGTGACGATCGACTCCGCGATCGTGCAGGCTCGGCGCGCGCTCGCGGCCGATCCCGGGAGCGTCTATCTGAATCAACACCTGGCCGATACTATGCGGCGTAAGTTGGAGCTGCTGCGGCGGGCGAGCGCGTTCGCGCCCGCCAGGACCTAGGGGGATACACATCGTGCTCATGAATGTCGCGGCCGTCGTCGCGCTGGTGGTGACCCAGCAGACCGATACGACCGTGCCCGTCCGCGCCGGCATGCGGCTCGACGTCGAGAACTTCGGCGGCGAGATCGTGGTCCGCGCCTGGAACCAGAACTCCGTGCGCGTGCAGGCGACGCATTCCAGTCGCGACCGCATCGACGTCTCGGCCGAGCGTACGACGGTGAACGTGAGGGCCGAGAGCCGACGCGGCTTGGCGCAGATGGTGGAGTACCAGATCACCGCACCCACCTGGATGCCGCTGAACCTGCACGGCGTCTCCACCGACATCGAAGTGGACGGCACGCAAGCCGCGATCACCGCCGAGACCGTGCAAGGCGAGCTCAAGGTGCGCGGCGGGAGCGGCCAGCTGTCGCTCAAATCGGTGCAGGGAGCGGTGAAGCTGCAGAACGCCAAGGGGCACATCGACGTCTACTCGGTGAACGAAGGGCTGACCCTGGAAAACGTGAATGGGGACATCTCGGCTGAAACCGTGAGCGGGGACGTCACGTTGCAAGGAATCGAGTCCGCGAATGTCGAGGTCAACACCGTGAGCGGCGACGTCCACTACGACGGCACCATCAAGGACGGCGGTCACTACCGCTTCGCGACGCACAACGGCGACGTGACGCTGGCCGTGCCGGAGCGCGCCAACGTGACGGTGTCGGTCGCGACCTTCAACGGCGACTTCGATTCGTGCTTCCCCGTGAGCGTGACGACCACGACCAAGCACCGCTTCAGCTTCACGATCGGGTCTGGCAGCGCCCGGCTCGAGCTCGAGACGTTCAACGGCGACATCAAGCTGTGCCGGCCCGGCCAGCTGCACGACAAGCACCACGACGACCAGGAGGACAATTGACCATGCGCGCCATTACGCTCGCCACTCTCGCCTGGCTCGCCGTCGGAGTCCGGCCCACGCTGGCTCAGAGCCCGTTTCACTGGAGCGGCCGGCTGGCCGCGGGCAAGCGGCTGGAGATCAAAGGCGTGAACGGGGACGTCCACGCGGTGGGCATCGCAGCCGGAAGCCAGGCCGAAGTCTCCGCCGCGAAGCACGCCCGCCGCAGCGATCCCGCGTCGGTCGAGATCAAGGTCGTGGAGTCGGAAGACGGTGTGACCATCTGCGCCGTCTACCCGACGCCGCGCCGGGCTCGTCGAGACAACGAGTGCACGGCGGGAGGCCACTGGTCGTCGAACACCGAGGACAACGACGTAGTCGTGGACTTCCAGGTCCGCGTCCCGGCGGGCGTCAAGTTCTACGGGCACACCGTCAACGGCGAGGTGGAAGCCGAGCATATGGGCGCGGACGTGTGGGCCTATACGGTGAACGGCAGCGTCCGCGTGTCCACCACCGGGTATGCCGAGGCGACCACAGTGAACGGCTCGATCTCGGCCGAGCTGGGCCGGGCGGACTGGTCGGAGGAGGTCGCATTCCGCACCGTGAACGGCGGCATCACGCTCGACCTGCCTGCGAATTTCAGCGCGGAGGTGCGGGCGGAGACCGTGAACGGCGACCTGGTGACCGACTTTCCCCTCACGGTCACGGGCAAGTTCGGGCCGCGTCACCTGCGCGGCACGATCGGGGCCGGCGGACGGCAGCTGTCCCTCTCGACGGTCAATGGAAGCATACGGCTCCGTAAGGCCAGTTAGAGGCCGGTGAGAGGCCCGTCAGAGGCCGGGGAAGGGGAACGGCACTACCCGCGTCCCACGAGGCTGCGGATCAGACCGACGATCAGGCCGATAACCCGATCGCATTGCATGAGCGCGTCCCGCGTCGGTCTTGCCGGCGAGAGCTCGAGCTCCTGAACTAGTTCGAGGTGAGTACGGAGCTCGGCTGCGGAACCTAAGGCGATCCGGAGACATCTGATGAACTGAGGCCTGGTCCCCAGGCCATAACCCTCCGCGATGTTCGCGGGAACGGATGGTGCAGCCCTGCGGATCTGATCTGCGAGCGCAAGATGCCGGCTCAGCGGGGGCTCAAGGGTGAGTCGATAGGCTGATACAGCGAGCCGCCGCGCGACCTTCCAGGCTTCCAGCGACTCTAATCTTTTCACAGCGACTAATCTGCGCGGCAGGCTGGGAGCACCTCGGATCGGTCGCTTGCGACCCGCATCACAGCATTGCATCACCCTTCCCCGGCCTTCTACGGGCCGTTCACGGGCCGTTCTCCGGCTTGCAAGATTCCGGTCCCCGCCGCGCTAGCTCGGTACCAGTTTCGGAAGCAAGGCAGCGTACCGTAGGGCCGTCTTCGGCAAGGGGCCCGTGGTGCTGCGGGAACTGCTCGCCCGCACCGAGCGGATCGATGATCTTCGCGACCTGTTTGGCGCGCTCGGCTTCACAGCGGCGTGGGAGACCGTGCCACCCGGGCCCTGGCTCGGAG
>Ga0209158_1000454_pt1 | contig 30885 bp, 32 predicted proteins | sample GraSoiAngelo_140_FD_185897 | JGI IMG/M metagenome (GOLD analysis project Ga0209158, IMG submission 185897) | Grasslands soil microbial communities from the Angelo Coastal Reserve, California, USA - 14_0929_12_30cm (SPAdes) (version 2) | ecosystem: Environmental > Terrestrial > Soil > Grasslands ...
AAACGCCCAGTGAGATTATCCAGCGAAACGGTGGCTACTGTCCCAAGTGCGGCAAGAAACTCGGATTCACGATTGAGACTTTGAAGATAGGCCCCCAGACAGCTCCGCCTACGCAATAATCTCCCTTTTCTACCCAGAAACCAGCTTCCAAAGCAAGGCTGACTATGCCGAAGAGAACACAGGTCTACGACTATCACAAGAAACATGGCAACATCGTTGATTACGCCGGCTACGAGCTTTCCGTATGGTTCGAAGGAATAATTCCCGAGTGCAAGGCCGTCCGGACACATGCGGGGTTATTCGACGTCTCGCACATGGGAAGAATTATGGCTGAGGGCAAGAACGCGGAGGCATTTCTCAACCGCCTAGTAACCAACGATGTTTCCACACTTTCGATCGGCCAGGGACATTATTCTCTCCTCTGCAATCCAAGCGCGGGAATAATCGACGATCTTACGATCTTCCGAACAGGTCAGACAAAGTATCTGGTTGTATACAATGCTGCTAATCGAGAAAAAAACTGGGCCTGGCTTGAAAAACATCGAGATCCCGAAGCAGAGTTGAGAGATGTCTCTGACCAATCTGCCATGTTTGCAGTGCAGGGGCCGAAGGCCGCGCAATTACTACGGAGTATTTCCGGTGCTAGGCTTGAAGAGATCGACAAGTATTCAGGAAAAGACGTTAAGGTGGGGGACCTTTCATGTCTAGTGACGCGGAGTGGCTACACTGGTGAGGATGGTTTTGAGATCTATGTCTGGAACACAACCAGCCAGAACCCTGAGCCGGCATTGAGAGTCTGGGACAGACTCCTATCAGCAGGCAAGCATGATGGATTGAAACCGTCAGGTCTTGGAGCCAGGGATGTCTTGCGATTGGAGGCGGGAATGTGCCTGTACGGAAACGACATCGACGAGAAGACATCACCTGTCCAAGCAAGACTCAATTTCGCTGTTCGACTAGACAAGAAAAATGATTTTGTCGGACGAGGACCTATTCAAAGGGAGAAAGAGAACGGACCCGCCCGGGTCCGAGCCGGCTTCAAGATTACAGGCAAAGGAATCCCACGACAGGGCCAGGAAATCGTTCTCGAAGATCAGAGCGTCGGAAAGGTTTCGAGTGGAACGTTCTCTCCAACTCTAGGCATCAGCATAGGCATGGGCTATGTTCCGCCAAACATCTCGAAAGCGGGAACAGTCTTCGAGATCAAGATTAGAGAGCGTAATGTTTCTGCTGAGGTGGTAAAGCTGCCTTTCTATCAGCGACGGTCAGAGGATACGGTTGTGGTTCTGGGTCAGGAGATGGGGCTTCGGGATTTTCGGATGAAACACGGGGTTGGAGAGACGGCCGTGGTTCACGGTTGAGCAAGGTCTGCGCGTAGAATCATTATCTGAGTATTGGCCGATTTTCTAGTCTCTTTTTCTTAGCCGGCGACTGCATATTCTCTTGATCGTAGTCTTTCGCAGTCGTGGCGGCCGCTGTGTTTCTCGCAGAGGTCTCTTGTGCAGTGGGGGCAGTTCTCGACGGCTAGTAGCTGGCACTCGGAGCAGACAACGCCCCATACTAACGCCAATTTTCTTTTTTCGCTTCCTGTAATTTTACTCGATCCATTAGCCCTGTTTAGAAAAGAAGTATGGACTATTTTTACTCAAAAAGATACTCGAACCTCCACCTGACAAGACATGTAACAGACAACGAACCCGGTCGTTAGCGATAATAGCTTATCGGCGGGGCTTCTCCTTCTTCCCATTCAACAATGCGTCCAGACTAACACCGTTAACAGTGAAGACCCGGTATCGAGTCCCTGGCAAGTCGCCGTAAGCCTTCCCTTCCGCCCCTCCGATCCCCTCAATCTGAACCTCATCATGTTCGTCGATAAAATTCAACGCGCCATCGCCGGGCAGGAATGCAGTTATGACCTTTCCATTCTTGATGATCTGTGCGCGGACGCATTTTCTAACGGCGCTGTTAGGCTGGCGGCATTCAACCCCCACCTTCTCCAAGACGATCGCTCGAGCCTGCGGCGAGCCTTCCAGTGGGTCTGCTTTGTAGTCGAGACCCAGCATACGTCGCTTGTAGGGAGCATAGGCCCACCTGAAGCTCTGACGCCGATTCCGCAGTTTGCGGCCGGCGAACATTCCGCTTGAGGTTTTGACCATGCTCGAAGTCCCTTTGAACCGTTAGAGAGCTGAGTCTCTGGCTTGCTTTTTAGCATGACGCCACATCAAGAGAACCAACGATAGGAATCGGCGAGAATCGGCCCTGATCCGGATTCTGGGAGGAGGATTCCATATGAAGCCCAGTTCACGCTTGCAATGATACAGATGGATGCTTCTCGAGGAATGGTGGAGTGGCCATTTCCGCGGGATAAGTCTGCAATCTCGCCCAAAACTGTTTCAGATGGCGAGAACATCCTCCCGAGAATTTACAAAAAAATTATTTCCCGCGACACAAAACAGCTCTTTGTAGCTCGACCCAGTTCCGAGGTTTCTAGTTTAGTCGTAGGCTTTTGTCGGCGTCGAATCCCCGTCTCCGCCCCCACGCTTTGATCCCGTCGAGAATCTTCTTTGAGCCGAACCAGCAGAGCGTCGTGAAGACCCCCTTCAGAACTGGGTTCAGTTGCAGAAGCGTCGGCGGCATCGTGTGCAGCTCGAGCACCGTGTGCCTCCAGCTCCGGTATATGACCCAGAAGCGTGCCTCATCGACCTGGTCGTCAATATTGTAGAATCCACTCTTCTTCAAGACCCCCAGCGGGACAAAGCTCAGCGGGGTCACGGTGAAGTGTGCTTTGACACCTATCTCCTTCTTCAGCCCGTGTTCCATCCGATCTATCAGACGCACAGTCTCCACCGCATCCTCAGACGTCTCGCCGGGCAACCCGACTATGATGGTGTAGGCAGGGAACCAGTAGTACTCGTTGAATATCCTCGTTCCATTGTAGATGACGTCCTGCCATTCGTCAGGGCTGAAAGGCTTCACCTTCAACGGCATGTACTTCTTGATCAGCGCACTCGAACCCGTCTCCAGACCCGACTGGATTCCAATGTGCCTCTTTGATCCCTTCAGAACAGTCTCAGAAATGTCCCGGATAAGATCCGGATCAGCCCATGCAGGGGCCGCCGTCCCATGAGTCGGATTAGCATACCCTATACCCTTCTGGGACATTACAGTGTTGAATAGATCAACAACCGCATCATGGTTGGGCATGAAGCCCTTCTTGTCCTCCAGCTTGTAGAGGAAGATATCCTCGCTGTGGACCCAGACGTTAGGGTTGCCGATCTTCCGGTTGACCGCTATCTCACGCTCAACCTTGTCTTTGGGATAATATTTCGCTATCCTGAGATTAGGCTCACAGAACTGGCAGTTGCGGCCGCAGCCCCGCATCACCTCGACAAGCCCGTGAGTCGAAGGACCTTGAATATCTGGAATGTCCTCCAGCTTCGGCCCGCGAGGAACGTGAATAAACTCTGGGCTGTTATTCGACTCGATGTCGTTGTAAATGTCTCCAATAACATGGTCGCACTCGCCGATGACCACATGGTCTACGCCCAGCGCTTTGGTGTCCCGGTCGCGGACCTCCATCTGCCAGCCCCCGGACCCACCTAGCACCAGCTTGGCCTTCGGATACTTCTTCCGAGTCCGATTGATCTCTCCAACAAGCTCGAGGAACTTCCTCTTCGTATACGCCGTCAGCTTTCCACCATCGGTGAACATCATGCTCACCGGTCCCAGACCCATAGGATCCATCGTCGAGATTCCGATAATACTCGTCTTGTCGTCTACGAACTTGGAGACATGGTCAGGGTGAGCAACAACCACCTCATCCGCACCATACTTTCTTAGAAGGGACGACTCTAGCTTCCGCAGACCATAAGGAGCCTTCTCCGCCACACCATTAAAGTGTCGGACTGACGGGGCTAGAAAGTCGAAGACGAACCGTGGAACTTTCTCAGCCGGAGCGCAACTGAAAAACGGGAGTAGCGGTATACCCCAGTACTCGCTCATCTGAGTGGAATCAGCAGTAAGAACAATCCTAGTCAATCACGTACACTCCCATCATCCGGCAAGATTTTTCGATGTCTTGCTCCTAAAACAAGGTATTCTCGGGTCGCTCCGTATTTTAAGCTAGTGGAGGTTTTTCCGCGAAAACGATTCCCATTATTCTTAGAACGGCCCACTTGACACTCAACCCACCCCTCGAAAGCTCCTACTATCCGACCCTTTCCACTCAATCTTTCGGCGTGGACAGGACTATTACCGTATTACCTCAGAAAAGTTAGAGAGGATTCTCCCGATCCCAAGAACCAAGTGATCAAACGAAGGTGTGGATATTCGAAAAAATGGTTCGGTTGTGATTTCGTGTGAGCAATCGTACACGTGCAGAATAAAGCCTCAGACAAGCTCTGGGCCGCTCTGGAAATAGGATTTGTCGGAAACAGAAAAAATCTCAACTCCTCTTCGACACCTCTCAATTACAGCCAGTCTCGTACTGATGATGCTGATTGCAATCTCGCCAGTAGCCCTAGTCAAGGCTCCAACCTCCGGAACTTTCACGTTTGCAGTAAGTGGACTCGCTGGAACGGCTGGAATCACATGTCCAAACTCCAACGGCAATTGTTACAACAATGCCGCCGAACCTGCAATCCGAGCCGACGGGGCAGGCAATTTCTACGGTTCCTCTGAGAACGGACTCACAGGCGGAACCGACGCGTGGAGATCTACCGACGGTGGCTTGCACTACCTTACTCTAGTCTCTCCCAACAGTGCCTCCGCAGCCAGCAACCAGTTCTCGCCAGCAGGAGGAGATACTGACCTCGCAGTCGCTTCTCAACCCAACCTCAACGGACTCTACAACGTATACGTCGCAAGCCTAGCTTTGACAAACGTCTATGTTAGCACCAGCAGCGACGGAGGCAGCACATGGCTTCTAAACCCGACGGGAGCCTCGGTTCCTGGCGATGATAGACCCTGGATTGCCGCTGAAGGATCAACCAAGGTCTGCGTATCCTATCACAGCATAACCGCGACAAACGACATCTTCGTCACATGTAGCAACGACGCAGGGCTAACATTCGCGCAGACAGGAAACGCCTTCGACGCGAATCATCTCTGGCTCGCAGGCTTCCAGAACGCAATCGGCAATCTGGCAATTGACTCAAGCAATCACTACGTCTATCAGTCGTTGAGCGGCGTCGCCACGGCTGCCGAGACCACGTGCACAAACTGTGGGCTTCACGCTGTCTGGTTGGCCGTCTCCACTGATGGAGGCTTGACCTTCACAGACCACGCTGTATACGTCAATCCGAGCACTAGCGTCTCCTATGGCCACCAGTTCGTTAACGTCAGCGTCGACAAAGCAGGAAACATCTACCTAATCTTCACCGACGACCACAACCTCTACTACAGTTTCTCCACAGACCACGGAACCACCTGGTCGTCCCCGACTCAAGTCAACAAGACCCCGTCCAACACTGCAATATTTCCATGGAGCACCGCTGGCGGATCAGGCAAGCTGGACATCGCATGGTACGGCACCTCATATTACGACGGTACAAATCCGCCTGACAACTATCCCAAGCAAGCAGCATGGTACGTCTACTTCGCCCAGAACCTCCAAGCCACAACAAACCCAGGCAACTTCACTCAAGTAGCCGCCACACCAATCATCCATTACGGAGGAGTATGCGAAGGCGGAGTCAGCTGCACAGGCAACCGCGACCTGTACGACGATTTCGGAGTAGCGGCAAGTCCAACGACTGGGCTCGCATCCATCATTTACAGCAATGACCAGTACGTCAACAGCTCGACCGAGCCCGCTGCCCCCGGCTGCACATCCAGCACCACAAACACCGGCAGCTGCGACCACACCGACATCGCCACACAGACCTCAGGGCCTGGCATCTTCCCATAAGACGAAGTCCCAGGCCTCCTCTTTTTCCTGAGCATCTTATGTGATCGAAGCCCATCCAAAAGATAGCGGAAAGGACCCTGCGACTCGAGAGACCCTTTACAGACTTAGTCTTAGGCGATTCTTCGGAGGACCGTCAGAATCCAGATCTGCCACCTATCTCTCTCCCTTACTCTTCGAACATCTACTGACATGAAACAGACTATGACTCAGTCTTCATACAAGACTCCTAGACCTAGCAGAAAACGGGCGTAACTGTCGCACATCTCTCTGAGAGCGATGGGCATAAATCCGCCTACCAAACCAATCACTATAACAATGCAATCGATAACCAGTCCTCAAGCAGGAACAGCCGCTCCAGAATTTACCGCTCAGACCACGACGGGCAAGACCGTTCATCTCAACGATTTTCGAGGCAAGAAGCTCGTCCTCTACTTCTACCCGAAAGACGATACCCCAGGCTGCACAGTCGAGGCTTGCGGGCTCCGCGACGAGTACCAGAAGATCCGTGAACAAGGCGCCGAGGTACTAGGAGTAAGTGTAGACAGTACAGCCTCTCATCAGAAGTTCACCGAGAAATACCACCTGCCGTTCCCACTCCTTGCAGACACAGACAAGGGCGTTAGCAAGGCCTACGGCGTCCTCAACGAGAAATCAAACACGTCCCGGAGAGTCACGTTCCTCATCGACGAACACGGCAAGATTCTCAAAACATTCCAGACGGTAAAGCCAGACCTGCACCCGCAGGAGATCTTGGACGCGCTGAAAGGCAAGCTCTGAATATTCCGCGTCCTGTATTACCCGATTGGAAACCTCATTTCCACTTCATCAAGACAGTCGAAAGAGAAGCTTGAGGACGGAGTTCTTCAGACACTGCCCAGGGTGCGGACGCAGATTCCACATCAAGCTTGAGAGCAAGAGACTTGTCACTGAACACCGAGAATCGATGCCAAGGAGAAGGGCGGCTAGTGCGGGGGTTGTTCGAAGCGGCAGCATGGGCTCACGCGGTTCCCTCACGTCCTCTTTTACTCCCATAGCCGTTGAGGAGGGAAAGCCAATTATCGTCGACATCGAAGAGTTCCAATATTCGTACAAGTGCAAACATTGTGGACATGAATGGTCCGAAAAACATTTCGACTCGCGTCGAGAAGGCTGATCACAGATCGATTTCTTCCGGCACTGCCCCGAATGCGGCCGTAGATTCCATGTCAAACTCGAAAGCAAGACATTGGTTGGTGGGCACAGGGCAGAATTCTCGGGGGCACCGACAAGGTCCGGAACTCCAATCGCAGGACCAGTCTTCATCGACATCGACGAGTTCCAGTACAATTACAAATGTAGCATCTGTGGACATGAGTGGTCCGAGAAGCGCGTAGTAGACGAGCCGGAATAGCTGAGATTGGATTACGACTGGTAGAATCCGAAGGGGACCAGCCAAAGCTATCTATCAGACGACAACCACATCACAGATCAGTGACGTTTTACGGTTAGAGTCGGGGTCCACGTATCCATCGCCAAATCCTTCGACAACGCAGTAGACACAGCAGTTGCGGAGAAGTGTGATACTTTCCAAGTCTTCACAAGGAATCCTCGGGGCTGGAAGTTCAGCAGCCTCGATCCAGAAGAAGTGAAGAGCTTCCGAGAGAAACTCGAGAAGAGTGGTCTCGGACCTGTTGTTGATCATATGCCGTATCTCCCGAACCTTTCCTGTCCCGAGGACGAGCTCTACAAGAAGTCGGTCGACACTCTCGTCGCTGAGGTAGACCGTTGCGTAGAACTTGGAATCCGATACCTAGTCACGCATCTCGGCAGCCACCTTGGAAAGGGGAGAGAAATCGGAATGAAGAGAATTAGCAACGCGCTCAACCAAGCAACTAAGCACGCAGAGGGAAATTTTCAGATCTGCCTAGAGAACATGGCGGGCACCAGTAACAGTATGGGTTCAAAGTTCGAGGAGGTCCGTGAGATATTCGACAGCGTCAAACAGAAAGAACGGGTCGCAGTCTGTCTCGACACCTGTCACGCATACGCCGCCGGCTACGATCTCCATGTGGAGAAGGCGGTCGACAGAACCCTAGCGAAATTCGACAACGTTGTAGGATTCGAGAATCTCAAGGTAGTCCACCTGAACGATTCTGAAGACGGCCTCGGCTCGGGCCACGACCGACACCAGCACATCGGATTAGGCTACATCGGAACGACAGGCTTCAAAGCAATCCTCCACCATCGGTCCATCAAAGATCAGCCGCTCATACTTGAGACACCGATCGACGAGAGACGAGGCAACGCGGGCAATCTAGAAACAGTCCGGAAGCTGGCAAGATAAATTGCAAGTAAGCGTCAACACACACTCACCACGCGAGCTGCACAAGATAATTCAAGACGCAGCCCACGCGATTGAGAAAGCAAGACATGAAGACCCGACGGCTCTACAAGAGATCAGCGACTCGACTGGCGGCGATCCCTTCCGCGTCCTAATAGCCACCATACTATCACACCGGACAAAGGATCCCGTCACCGCGCTAGCATCCTCACGCCTCTTCGCCAAGTATCCCCGCCCCACCCAACTCGCCAAGGCAAACACGCGTACGATCGCTCGGCTCATCAAACCCGTAGGCTTCTACAACACCAAGGCCAAGACTGTCAAGAGAGTAGCCCGGATAATCCTTGAGAAATACAAAGGCGAAGTTCCAGACGACATGGAAGAACTGTTGAAGCTTCCCTCTGTAGGCCGAAAAACCGCCAACTGCGTACTGGTCTACGGATTCAAACGCCCTGCAATCCCAGTCGATACTCACGTTCACAGGATATTCAACCGACTCGGTGTGGTCAAAGCCAAGACCCCCGAAGAGACAGAGCAAGAGCTAATGAGGATAGTAGACCGGAGAGACTGGCTCCCACTAAACGAAGTCTTCGTCAAGTTCGGACAACTAATCTGCAAACCCATTGGACCCAAGTGCTCGATTTGCCCGTTGAATGATAGATGCGAGTGGTATCGAGAAATCTACATAGATAGAGCCTGAGCAGTTCTATCGAAAGCGGGTCCGGAGTTGCGTCTGTGATCCCAGATTAACCAGAACAGAGAACTTCCAAACGTTACAGCTGGAATCAACAAACCGATGACGAGAAGACTTTGAGCGGGCGCGACAGCGGGTATCAGCGACTGGCAACATCCCTGATCTAGCATCACTAAAGTCCAACCCACATTGTATATGTTCCAAAACATCCAGATGGTGAGCACAAGACTGGCGTAGACCTGCATCCTAGCTGAGCGTTGTCCTATAGGCCCCCTACAAACGATACCGATGATCGCGAGAGCCACGCCGATGATGAGAGCGTATTGCATTGCCGAAACAACGGCGTTCCAAGACGTCACAAACGCACTCTGACCAACACTGAGATCAGGACCGAAAGCGAGAGGGATGCTTCCGAGAGCAACCCCAACAATCAGATCCGCTCCCTGCAATCTCCAGTCCAATTACGATTCGGAATAATGCGTCTGGGCAGACATTCAAGTCTATCCTATGGTCGGAACCGGAAAAGCTACCTGTGTCCAGAATGGGAGGACGTTGTGTCCTTTTCTAGGATAGCCGATCTAATCTTCTTGCCTATCTCATTCAGTTCGGCGCGATGCGTTTGTTTGCGGTTTGGGAACCCGCTCATCATTTCATGATTGAACCGCGGTATTATGTGAACATGCATATGGAAGATCTCCTGGGAAGCAGCCCTACCGTTTGACTGTCCGATACTGATGCCGTCGGCCGCTGACGCCTTCTGAACCCCCTTCATGACCTTCGATACGGATACGAAGACGCGCCCTGCTTCCTCAGTCGGCATTTCCAACATGTTGGTGTAGTGTTTCTTAGGAATGACGAGTGTGTGTCCCGGGTTAAGTGGGTGGATATCCAAGAAAGCTAGAGTGTGAGGGTCTTCATAGACTACTGTCGCATCCGCTTCCTTGTCCGCGATCCTACAGAAAATACAGTCTTCCTTCGTTCAGATTACCCCGTCATTTCTCTCTAACAAATTCTTCCTCGGGGACTCGCTGCGTCTTGTTTACCGCCCGGGCAAGAACGAACAAGAGGCTAGACAACCTGTTGATGTAAGGGAGCACGTCAGGGTTGATCGACTCTATCTTCGAGAGAGCAACGATCCTCCTCTCAGCTCTCCTACACACTGCCCTGGCCACATGAAGCTCAGCCCCAGGAACGCTACCTCCAGGAAGAATGAACCTGCGGAGGCGCGGAAGTCCAGAGTTCAGCCCGTCAGTAACGCTTTCTAGCCTGTCAAGTTGTTCTCTGCCGATTCGAGGAACGTTTGCGGTCACAAGTTCGCTTGCCAAGTCGCCCCCTAGGATCCACAGATCCCTCTGGATGCTCTTCAGAATCAGATTCAACTTCTTCGCTTTGATGTGTGCCCTGGCAACTCCCACCTGAGAATTCAACTCGTCAACCGCGCCGTAAGCCTCCACCCTGGGGTCCGCCTTCTCAACCCGGGTCCCGCCGTAGAGACTAGTCTCGCCCTTGTCGCCAGTTCCGGAGTATGCTTTCATCCCATCAACTCACGCGACCAGCTACGCAGCAAGGGATTGTGTTAAGTTGTCGCCGGTTGCGGAGGACGACGAGTTCGTGCCTTTCCTCTTATTCCGATAACAAGGAATGCTATCCCGAAACCACAGATAACCGCAGTAGCAGCGCCGGCCCCTATTGCAAGAAGGAGCGTGGCTGAGTACAAGCGATAAGTGTTGATAACAGCGATGAAAGCAATTCCCCCGACGGAAGTAATACGAGCCCAACACCAACAAACCATAATCGGAACCTAAGTCTCATCTTTGCCATTGTGTCGTCTCCTCCATCCTCACGCCGGCTTCCTTTGCCTGGGGAATAGAATAACCGTGAACAGTCTTCCCTTTCCTGAGAAATCCTCAGCTGAATGATCGGGACCCATGAACACTTGCACCCATCTGCCAAGGACTGAACTCGCCAAGTTTGCCACTGTCCCTGAGGAACTCGGTAAGGAAAGGGATTTCAAGCTGATTGACCCTAGATTGCTTGGGCCGTCGGGTTTGAAGAGTTGTGATGGCCTGGTAGAATAGTGTAATATGATAAGAGAGGCGCAGCTATACCAGCCACTCGCGGACGCGAGGGTCCGATGCACAGCATGCGCGCGGTACTGTAACATTCCCGAGGGAAAGGTTGGGTTGTGTGGGGTCCGCCAGAATATTGGCGGCAAACTCCACCTCTTAGTCTACGGTAAAGTGATCACCGGACACATTGATCCGATTGAGAAGAAGCCCGTTACTCATTACATGCCTGGCTCGAAGATATTCTCCATAGCAACGACCGGCTGTAACTGGCTCTGCTCGTACTGCCAGAACTTCGACATCAGCCAGCGGCGTAAGGTTGAGGGGACGGATATGATGCCGTCTGAGGTTGCGACGTTGGCTGTGAGCCATGGTTGTCAGGGTCTCGCCTATACGTACAATCAGCCGACGATATTCATGGAGTTCGCACACGATGTAGGTGTAGAGGCGCGGAGGAACGGCTTGATCAACATTTTCGTCTCGAACGGCTACGACACTCCGGACACAGTGAGGATGATGAACGATTTCTTGGACTGCATCACTATCGATTTCAAGGGGAACGCGGAGACAAATTTTGTCAGGAAATACATCGGGATTGCAAACGCCGAACCGATCTTCCAGACTATTCTGGAGATCAAGAACAAGACCAAGGTCCACATGGAATTCACAGACCTAGTAATCCCAGAAGTCGGAGACAAGCTGGAGGACGCAAGAAAGCTCAGCCGCTGGCTGTATGACAATCTGGGTGCCGATTATCCAATCCACTTCCTCCGTTTCCATCCAGACTACAAAATGATGAACTTACCCCACACACCGGTCAAGACATTAGAAGAGCATTGCAAAGTTGCTAGAGAGGAGGGACTACGATACGTCTACGTGGGAAATGTTCCTGGCCATCCCTGGGAACACACCTACTGCCCCGAATGCAACTCGATAGCCATCAAACGCTATGGATTCGACATAACCGAATGGAACCTAGACGAGGCAAATAGATGCGCCAACTGTAGTTATCAGCTACCTATTGTAGGCGGACTAAGCTCCGCTGTCTCTGAAGAAAGATTCCTACCAGTAATCAACTAACCCGAGTCTAATTATGCCGGCCCGGTTCGTTTCCTTTCTTGACCTAGAATTCGATTCTGAGGCCTCTCGCTTCTCAAGGATTATTTTCCCCGGAAATTGTTCATTTGCCATGTAATCTACGCTCTCGGGATCGAGAAATCCCGAATAACTAGATAATCGACCGAGTGTATGGTCGAGCTATGTTTGGACTTAGATCACCGTAGTAATCCGTATCTTACTTTCTCACTGCCCGCTCTCCGGATACGATGTATGGTACCGTCTCGCCGACATAGGTTGCGTGGTCAGCGATTCTCTCCAAGTAACGGAGAATCAGGGTCCCTGATACAATGCATTTCAGGTTCCCTTCGCGTTCGAGAGCGGACTTCTTGACGAAATCGAGATAGATGTTATCAACAACGTCGTCCATTTTCTTCAATTGACCCGCCAGTTCAACGTCTCGTTCCGTAAACGCTTTGATGCTCACTCGGATCATGGCCTTGGCTTGAGACCCAGCCTCCTGAATTGTCTGCCTATCACAGTTTGACAGATCTCCAAAGATTCCGATAACGTCAGAAATATCGTGGGCGTATCTTCCAAATCTTGAAAACCCGTAAGCGACTTCCATGCATGATTTGATGAATCTAAGGTCTGACGCGACTGGCTGGTATCGGGCGATCAGTTCAACCGCTAACTCGCTCACCTCGTCTTGCAACATGCGAAGCTCCTCGGACCAGCTGTAGATTCGATCTCTGAGGTCCCTTCCTTGGACGAAAGCGTCTATTGATGTGGACACAGTGTTCTGAGAAAGGTCTGCCATGTCGAGGACCATATTTCGAAGCTTTTCCAGACCAATGTCCATCAGTCTTGGCATTCGTTCTCTTCGCCCTACCCAAACTTTCCGGTAAGATATCTCTCTGTTAACTCCTCCACTGGGTTCTCAAAGAGGCTCGTCGTTTCGCCGTACTCGATGAGCTGGCCCAAGTAGAGGAATGCCGTAAAGTCTGATACTCTCGCGGCTTGTTGCATGTTGTGGGTAACAATCACGACCGTGTAATTCTCTTTGATGCTTGCAATCAATTCTTCTATCTTTGCCGTGGCTATAGGATCAAGTGCTGAACAAGGTTCATCCATCAAGATGACTTCCGGTTCAACAGCTAGTGCGCGTGCGATACAGAGTCGTTGCTGCTGACCTCCAGACAGACTCACTCCCGACTTATCCAAGTCCCCCTTGACCTCGTCCCATAGGAAGGCCAACTCGAGGCTACGTTGAACAGCTCTGTCAAGTACTGCATGATTTCTCTCTCCGTTCAGTTTGAGACCTGCGGCGACATTATCATAGACTGACATGGTTGGAAACGGATTAGGTTTCTGGAAGACCATTCCGACCCGCCTTCTGATGGTGACAGGGTCGACTCCATTGGCGTAGATGTCTGAGCCGTCAAGAATTACTCGGCCCGACGTCTTCGCTTGAGGTACTAGCTCATGCATCCGATTAAGACATCGAATGAATGTGGACTTTCCGCATCCTGAGGGGCCGATTATTGCGGTGACTGAATGCTCACGGGCCTCGATATTGAGCTTTTTCAAGACCTGGTTGTTCCCGTACCATGCGTTCAAGTCCTCGGTGCGGACCTTGCTGTTCTCCAAAGTCTTGAGAGGCTGAACAACCCCCTCGCTACTTAGGGCTTGTTTCTTTTCCGTTTGCGCTAGCGTCAAGCTCGCGACCTCTTTGAGTATAACCGGCCTCTAGTTGCCAATCTCACTCCAATGTTAACGACTAAGACCATGAGTATTAGCACCAATGCTGCCCCCCACCCTTGCGCCTGTGCATACGGATAGGGCAGCAAAGCCAACCGGTAGATTCTCAGTGGAAGAGCGTCCATAGGGCTGCTCAGGCCTGAGAAGAAATACTGGCTTCCCAAAATGGTGAAGACCAGCGGGGCACTTTCGCCAGCTACCCTAGCGATCGCCAGCAATATTCCTGTAACGACACCGCTTTTGGCTGTTGTAAGCACGACGCTCAATGTCGTTCTCCATCGTCTTATTCCAAGAGCCATTGAGGCGTCACGAATTGAATTTGGAACGAGCTTCAGTGATTCCTCTGTAGAGCGCGTTACTATTGGAAGCATTATGATGGACAGGACAAAGGCACCTGCAATGACCGAGAAACTTCTGAGGGTTAAGACTATGAGAGTAAAGATCACAACCCCAATGACGACTGATGGAAACTCTGCCAGAACATCGTTCAAGAACCTGACTACCCGGCCGACGGGATTGCCTCCAAATTCAGAAAGGTAGATTCCAGAAAGAACTCCCAAGGGCACACCAATAATAATTGTAAGCCCCACCAGAATAAGCGTCCCCTGAATTGCTGGGCCAATTCCTCCGCCAGCCTGTCCTATTATGCCCGGCGCGGCGGTGAGAAAATCTACATTGACGGTTGAAGCCCCATTTTTCACCACTTCATACAGGATACTGATTAGCGGTATCATCGCGAACACCGCGCATAGTGCTCCGAGCCAGAGAGCGAGTCTGTCCTTGAATCGTCGCATCGAATAGTTTGACATCTGTTACTCGACAGCACCTCCTTGAACCTTGAGCACTCTCCAGACAAGTAGCTGGGCAACGACGTTGATAGCGAATGCGATGGCGAAGAGAACTAGACCTATGCCTAGCAGCGCGGATAGTTGGAGAGAGCCAGACTCGGCTTCGCTAAGTTGGTTGACCAGAATCGTGGCCATCGTTTGGCCGGGTTTGAACAGTGATGTTGGCAGGGCAGATGCGCCAGTGGCTCCTCCTATGACCAGAGTCACAGCCATCGTTTCTCCAATAGCTCTTCCAAGACCTAGAATCGCAGCCCCGAATATTCCCGATCGTGAATAGCTGAGCACTGACATCCGGACGACCTCCCAGCGAGTCGCGCCCACACTATAGGCTGCTTCGCGCTGGGAAGTTGGAACGGAGACCATGACCTCTCTGGAGATCGAAGCAATCGTCGGAATGATCATTATTGCTAGAATTAATCCAGCAGTCAGAAAGTTTAGTCCGTAAGATGTGCCAATAAAAATTGGCAGAAATCCGAAACTGCCTTGGATGGGAGCCTGAACATAATTGGCAACCCAAATCCGGAGAACGTAGAGCCCCCATAGACCGTAGATGATGCTTGGGACGGCCGCAAGTAACTCAACGATATTGGACACGACGACTCTTATCACGTCGGGCGCCATTTCGGCCAGGAAAATCGCGATTCCGAGGCTTATGGGAACCCCGATTATGATGGCTATTAGAGCGGTCAGAAGGGTTCCCAAAATATAGGGAAGCGCGCCAAAACCGGTCGCAGCGTCCCAGTTGGTTCCGGTAAGAAAGCTGACACCGAACTTTGTCAATGCGGGAAAAGCTCCCTGAGCGAGGACCACCAATGAGAGAACGATTATCGCGACAACTGACCCGGCGAAAGCCAGCGAGCCGTACCTGAAGAAACCGTCAGAGGAAGGGTGTTTCAAACCCTCTAACAACTTTTGGAGGTTCAGACGGTTTGACATTTGTCGTTGGCTCCCGAAAACCTAAGGTTCAGATGAAAATGCCGGAAAGCCTCACGGATCGAAGTGCCTCTCCGAGCTTTAGGTCGGAAGGCTTTGTCCGTTGTAAGTTATTGACTTGATCGATGTCTCATCGATCGTTACTATTGAAGCGGGAAGAGTCGCGTAATTCAGACTGGCCCCGGCAGACTGCCCTTCGTGAAGCATATACCAGATGAAATCCACCAAGGCCTTAGCCTTGTCCAATGTCATCAACGGCCGAACATTCAACTGTTGATAGACTATGATGTAGGTGAAGCTTACAATTGGATACGAGTTCGCCCCCGGTTGAAGAATAAGGCTGACGGCACTCCAGTCTTGAAGACCAGTCGGCAAACTGCTCACGTCGGCGCTGCTCACTGCCGCCGTGATGTTAGCAAGCGTGGGCTTAATGTAAGAAGAGCGAGCCTGGTTCTGCACATAGGCAACGTTCATGTTGTTTTGAAGCGCATACGCAACTTCCACGTATCCTATGCTGTTTGGAGTAGTCAAGACGTCGGTGGCTACTCCATTATTTTGGGCGCCGGCGAGCGAAGCTCCACGTGCACCGCTTGGCCACGACTTGCTTTGAGGAATGAAGGGCCAGAATGACGACTTGAGGAGGTATCCCTCGAAAATGAAAGTTGTTCCTGACGAGTCACTCCTGTGAACGGTCGTAATGAGATTATGAGGAAGACTTAGTCCGTAGTTAATTCCCGTTATCGACGAGTTATCCCAGTACGTTATGGCTCCGTTGAATATCTCCGCCGTTAGATTCTCGTTCAGATGCAATCCAGTTGGGACCCCTGGGATGTTGTAGGCTAGAGTAACAGCTCCAATCGTCTCCGGAATAGTTAGAGTCGTGTTTGGCAACGAAGAAGGAAAAGGTGCAGCATCCGTGCCAGCGAAGTCAACAACTTTGTTCGTGAAATCAGTCACTCCGGTTCCACTACCCACAGATTGATAGTTGATTTGAACGTTGGAGTGTAATCCATGGTAGTTTGACGTCCACTGGGAGAGAATGGGATATACCAAGCTCGAACCGTCTCCGGTCAATTCAATAGTTGGCGTGCCCGGATTCAAAAACGCGTTTGTGAAATATCCCCCTAGGCCCGCTGCGACTGCTACTATTACAAGACTGATGATGAATACCGTTCTACTTATTCCACCGCGTCTCACTATCTGTCCCGGAACGCTCGTCATTTCTGACCAATGTCAGAAGCTGGAATACTGTGTAATTAATCGTCCCACTGATTATACGGAGCGGCTACGTAGGGCCATAGATCACAATAGTGAGACGCATTGTTAGGTTGACGTAAGGCTGATTCTCGCTTTGTCGTAACTCAACTGCTCTACATCGTAAGTTTCTCCACTTTCACCGGTATCTGGATGTGATTCCTGACCAGTGCTGATGGAACCGAGGAGCTCACCACTCAGGCTCTTGGGTCCTTCTGAGGAACGACATGTCGTGTAATGCCCCCATAGTTGGGAGTTTGTCGAGATTTGGCCTTGCTCTCGAAGCAGATCAAATATCGCGATGCGCAATTAGTCTCCGCCGGGCAGAGGATTTGTCCGTATATGTAGATGATGAATCGAGTACATAGTGGCCATAAATATATCCATATGCGTCAGTAGAGCTTGCGAAAAACATTGAATTCTGTTGAGTTGCGAAAGTTGCAGATGACTGGAGGAGCGAGCTACACGGTTTCTCTTCCGAAAGACTGGGTAAAGGAGCAGGGTCTAAAGGTTGGCGACGTGGTAGCCGTGATGCCCCGTTCGGACTCGTCTCTAACACTCATTCCCCATGAGAAGATGCCTACAGGTAAGAACAGGGGTGCGGAGGTCACGATTTCTCCGCCAAAGGAGCAAGACAAGGAACAAATTCTTCGAACCATTTTAGCCCAATATCTTGCAGGATACGACATAATACGGGTAAGATTTCCCGCAACAGCAAGGCCTGACCTCAGAACCTATTTGAGGGAAGCTGCGAGAAAGATGTTCGTAGGCTCGGAGATCATCGAAGAGTCGAAAGACGAGCTGATAATGCAATGCCTCTCCAGCTATGGCGATCTTCCTGCACCGAAGGTCATCTCGCGCATGAGCCTTATCGCGAAACTGATGTTGAGAGATGCTGTAGATTCTCTGAAGGGGCGGGACCCAGCTTTGGCCGAGGAAATTATCCATAGAGATGAGGAGGTTGACCGATTCTACTTGTTCATCATTCGGCAGCTAACAATGGCTGTTCTCAATCGAAGCCTCATCCTAGAGATTGGTTTGGCTGATCCGAGGGACTGCCTAGTCTACCGTGTCGTGTCTAAGAGCTTGGAGCGGATCGCGGATCACGCAACAACCATTGCCAAGATGTCTGCCAGCATCGAAAGTCCATTGCCGCCACGCCTCATAGACGAGATATCCAAGGCCAGCAACATTACGATCAACGTCTTAGAGGACGCGCTGAAGGCGCTCGCCAAGAGCGACGGGACCCTTGCCAACAATTCAATAGTCTCCGCCGAGGGGGTCGAGAGAGAAGCCGAGAATGTGATGGACAAGCTCTTCACCTTCAAGCTCAGCCAAAAATCCATCGTCGCGGTCCGTCTTGCCCTAGAGAGTCTCAAACGAATATCGGAGTATTCCGAAGATGTCGCGGAAATGGCCATAAATCTGACGGCCCGAAGAACGGAACTCTACTGACAATTTCTGGGATTTGTGTCCTTAAAGTCGTCTCTCTTTTTTCGCCGCCCCTTCGGAACCTAAAGAGTTCAAGATCCACTGTGTAGGCTGTTGCGTTCAAGAAGATCCTGGAGGGACGAGTTCGCCGTTTCTCAATAGGTCGAGACTCTAGGATCCGGATTGTTCGTAGGGGTCCTTGGGGAGTTCTTGTTCTTCTTGGTCTCCTGTCTTTGGTTCTCTGGGAGCGGCTTGAGACCGCTCGACTCCTTCCGGAATATTTTCGTATTCTTCTATTTCTCGGAGTCTTTTCTCCCAGTCTCGCATCTGCCGGTCTTTCAGGATCTGGTTGAGCACTTGTGAAGTGTTGTTGTAGAGCTGGGTCCAGCGTTCTCGCGTCTTCAGATCCATCCTCTCGTCAAGTATCACTCTCCGGCATCTAGCCAGGTTCTGGCGGAGCTGTCTGACCATGCCATCACGGACCCTCTCCTCCAGCCTGTCGGAAGAAATAGCGCTCATCGATCCTTACCCTCCTGCTTGACCCCTCCAGGAGCAGACAGCACTCCTTCGATTCTACCAAGGTCTTCAGCCACTCTCTGGGAATCCCTCGCGCAGAGCAGCACGCCACAGCCTCAGCAACCGGGCCCCCGTACTGCTCAACAGCGGTTTCTGGCCTTGATCAAGCGTCCTGTCCCTTGACCCCGCCTCAAGATTATCCAGGACCATGACGGTCAACCGGCGAATATTCGCCAGAAGCTCGTCGTAGCCATCCTGCGGATTCTGTACACTCAAAGTTTCCATTGTATTACTCTCAGCGATCTCTGGGAAGCGTCCCGTCCCGTACTTCGACCCAGTTCTCAGAAAACCGGAATCTCCCTACAGGGTCCCCAACGAGACCGCAGTAGAGCATTGCTCATATCCTCGAAATAAACCATCTCTAACCAACTGACCCAGACAGTCAAAGATAGTATTCACTCAGAAAATCCGGACAACGTCCACAAACGTCCAACCACGTCTCGGCAAGACGGAAAAGTACGTTTTCCAATTCTAGAAAAAGCATGCTTAACACAGACCCCCGGGGGTCGTAAAAACTCCCGGAAAAAGCATCACAAGTTCGTAACAGAGTTATTTACAGCTTGAACGCGAGACTCCTCGAACGCCGGGATCGCCTAGCCAGGTATGGCGTCGGATTGCTAAACCTGCACAAGCGGGTGCGGAAATCCGATGGGCCTTAGGCCCACGTGGGTTCAAATCCCACTCCCGGCGCCACCTCTGTCCGAAACCGACCCCTTTTCGAAAAAACGACACGATACGTCGTAGCGAACAACTGCTAATATCTTGCCTTACTGATCAACAGGACAGAGTTGACGATCAAGGCCGACGAGCGGCCAGTATTATTGAGCCTCGACGGTCGAGGATTCTATGTACTCCACTACTCAGCCGTACCTGAGGAAGACCTCACCAGGGTCAACTTCGACCTAGTTGATCCGAACACGGGCGAAGGCGGTTCAGCCGAAGCCCTAGTCGACCCTAAACTTCTCAAAGACCTAAACTCCTACAACACTGGAACAGCCAAAGGCCAGGCTTTTCTGATATGGATCAATACCAGCGGGCACGAAGTGCGATGGCAACTTCGCAAGACCGTGAAGACAGAAATTCCAGGTTTCAGCCCACCTTAAATATCCGTTTTTCGAGAAACCCCAGGTCTAGGGGAATCACCATCCTGAATTGTCCGAGATGCGGAAGCCCCATATCTACAGCACCTGAACGAGAGTGGACTTTCCAGAAGTACCGTGTCTCTCGATTCCGATGCGACAATGGCGACAAGTTCAACCTCTACGCTGGAGCGACAAGGACCTTTACGATACCGAGACCTTCGAACTTCAAAGGTTTCTGCGGGAGTTGTAAGACTCAGAATCCGGACCATGCGGTATTTTGCAAGAATTGTGGCACAAAACTAGCCTCGTGACTTTGCGGAGTCCTGAGTTCCCTGAGTGCGGTGGCTATTCAGAAATAGACCACTATTTCGCTCTCTGACCACAAAGATATTAACACCCGAAGAGAAGTGCCGCTCATCTTAGTAGCCCGATACAATTAGGGGACCAAGCTTCAAGATGACCATTGAGCCTGAGGGAATCCTCACCGGCATCAGGGGAGGGCTCAGCCGAGAAAACATCTCAGCGCGGTTTAGAGCAATCAGAAAGACCCTGGGTGGAATTCCTCGAGCTACCGTCCTGCACTATTCGATACTTAGCCTCACTCTGGCACTGGCGGCCATGATTCGTCTCTTACCTCTGAGGTGGGGCGCTTACATCAGCGAGTTCGACCCTTATTTCAACTTCAACGATATGCGTCAGCTAACAGCCAACGGATGGCAGAGCTGGTATTCCTACACTAACTTCGCAGCGTGGTATCCCTTCGGGAGACCACCCGTCTCCACTAGTTACCCCGGTACCAGCTTCACCGGCACTCTCATCTACCAGTTTCTCCAGGCCATTGGCATTAACATCAGTCTCTATGATGCGGCAGTCTATTCCCCAGTCATTCTGGGAATTTTCGGCGTGCTTGTAATCTACTTCTTTGCTCGAGACATCTGGGGCAAGAGCGCCGGGCTATTAGCGGGGCTCTTCACCGCCTTCAGTTCGAGCTTGATCAGCCGGACAAACCTAGGTTTCTTCCGAAACGAAGCAGTCGGAATTCCCACAATGGTCATGGCCTTCCTGTTTTTCATGCGAGCGATAAACCCAAGCCGATCATTGAAGGGTACCATCATCTACAGCATGCTCTCCAGCGTCAGCCTCATCTACATGACCTTCGCATGGGGGAGCTTCAGATACGCGGCCGAAGTACTCGGACTATTTGCCCTTGCATTGATCGTGCTTGGACGCTATTCTCCACGTCTCTTGCTCTCGTACGGAATCACAATAGGATTCTTCCTTTTCAGCGGAACCCAGCTACCCCTGCTAGGACATTCATACCTTACGGAAAGCACAACGATTGCCCTGCTGGGGGTGATGGGCCTTCTCGCTGTAATGGAACTCTCTCGGCTGGCTCCGACCTCAAGAGGAAGACTGACTGTCCTCGGCCTAGCAGTCGCAGGTGTTGCCGCAATCGCAGTTCTCGGAGTTGGAACAGGACTGATCTCCGCAGGCTTGCGAGGAAAATTCCTCGCAACAATCGACCCCTTCGTCAGGAACAACATTCCGCTCGTAGCCTCTGTCGCAGAGAATAGACCCTCCACCTGGTCAAGCCTCTATCTGGAGATAGGGAGTGTAATACTCCTAGCCGTCTTCGGGTTCTTCTTTGCCTTCCAGCGTTTGCGAGACAGCGATGTTCTACTCATAGTCTTCGGCGTAACCGGCTTTTACTTTGCAGCCAGCCTTGTCAGGCTGACACTGATTCTGGCACCAGCCATGGCAACATTAGCCGCCATAACGGTGGTGGAACTTGGTAAACCAGCGATGGACATCATACAACAGGCGGTCATATTTCCACGTCGCAAGCTAAGGTTCACCAGCAGGGTGAGTAGAGAATTCAGCCTGGGAATCCTTCTCATAATCCTAATTCTGGTCGTACCCACATTCATCAACGCCGTGCAGTCTGCATACACTCCTACAACCATAGCTTCGGCGAGTCTTCCTGTACGAGGAAACTTTCCCGACTGGCTGCAAGCCCTCACCTGGATGAACAATAATCTGCCTTCCACCAGCGTAGTCTTCGCCTGGTGGGATTACGGCTACTGGATCTCAGTGAACACGGGACTGCACACTCTCGCTGATAACGGGACAGGAAACTCGACTCAGATACAGATCATAGCTACAGGCTTGATGCTGAACGAGTCGATGGCGGTAAACCTACTTCACCAGTACGGTGTCACGGACGTCGCGCTCTTCATCAGCTACAATTATCAATCTGGGAACTCGCCTCTCTGCAGCTCGACCGCTGGAACTCCACCCGTCTGTGGCTATGGAGACGACAGTAAGTGGTATTGGATGGTCCGGATTGGGAATGGCACTGAGATCAACACACCAGCAGGCACTGCAACTGTCACATACCAACAGACCACTACAACGACATCAAGTGGCGCGTCTCAGACCGACTACATACGTTACATCACAATGAATGGCCAAAAAGACAACGGCACTCGTATCACCAGCAACTTCCAGAATGTGCTTTGGCCGACCAGTAACACCCTGCTAGGATTACTCATGCGAAATAGCTACCCTGCGGGAATCAATAACCAACCAAGCCAAGATTCAGGAAACAGAGGAGATACAACACCGCACTTCTTCACAAGGCTCTTCGCATCCACGAACAACTACGTGCTAGTCTACAAGGTCAATTATCCCCAGACACCCTCTCTAACGGCGATGCTGAGCAACCCGTATGTCCCAAAGAGCGGGAGCAACAGTAACAATATTACGGGAACATTGACGTACCCTAACGGCCTCCCCGTTTCTAGTAGCAAGCCGGTAATCCTACAGTACGCAACTTCAGGCGGCAACTGGAAACTGATAGGCAGTGTGACATTGACACCTACAGGAACATATGAGATCAACTGGAAGCCATCCGATCGGACAAGCCCAACTTATGTCAGGGCATGGTGGAATGGGGACCCGGCTCTCAATCTAAACATAGCGTTGAGTGCTAACCAGACCCTGATTCAACTATAGCCTCAGTCGTCGAAGCCGATTCCGACCCTCTCGCTCTGTACTTCGCGTACTTATCGTCTGGCGAAAACTTCGCCGGATGCGGGATTCTTGTCGAGGATCCACAGTAGGGACAGATGTCTTTCAGGGTATACCGCGTGCACTGGGTGCATTTCCGCATCAGCCATTTCATCCAATCTTTCTTCCTTCTCCCCCTGCCTTTTTGATGGAGTCGAGAATTTCTTCAGTCACGAGGTTCAGTGTCTTCTCGGCCGATTCGAAACTCCCGGCTTCAACCTCTATCCGATACTTGGGTGCTCCGATCGTGTAGATGTTGATCTCGCTCCCTCTCGGCCGCCGTATCTTCTTCGCGCTTAGCAACGTTTGTCGGATGATCTCTAATCCTCCTGGTTTGTGGCAGGTGACAGCAACGGTTCCTCGAACCTTGGACCTCTCGAGTCGTATTTTCGTCTTGGAGACCTCTGCGATAGCCTGGGCCCATTCTTCTGAGAGTCCTGCTTTGACCAGCGCCTCTGGACCCTCATCCAGTGCCTCTTCGAGTGGATCATACAGACCTCCGAATTTTTCTAGAATCGTGTTCTTGACGGCCTCGGCGTCCTCCTCTGGTTTGTTCATTTTTTCGGCCGCGCTCTTGAGGATGGCTTCTGCCTTCCTCTCCTTCTTCCACTCGAGCATCTTCTCGGACTTTTCCCTTCCAGTGACTCTTCGGAGTGAGAGGTCTATCTGGTTCCGTTGAGGATTCACTCTCAGAACCTTAAGGACAAGTTTCTGGCCTTCCCGCGCATGGTCCCGTATGTTCCGTACCCATGTGGTAGCCATCTCTGAGATATGGACGAGGCCTTCAATCCCTGCGAACTCGTCGAGTTTTACGTAGGCCCCATAATCCTCGACCCTTTTGACTGTAGCTACAACGAGGTCGCCGACTTCAGGGAAGATGATCTGAGAAGTCTGGGTGGACATTCGCCTGCGCTCTGTCTAGCTCAACGACTGTAGGACTTCTCCACGAATCTTGGCCTTTCCACCTGCAGGTTGGGCCAGCAGTTCGTCGCAGACTGTGCATTTCACGTAACTGCTGGTTCTCTCGAAAACAATCTGCTCGTTGGAGCATTTCAAGCATTTTACCCGGAGGAATATGCTACGAGGTTTTGGAATTAGTTCCCATCTCATTTATGCTCCAACCTCCAATTTTCTCAACCTGATGCCCAATCGCATGAGTGTATAGTTACAGGTCCGACATTTCAATCTCACGAGAGATTTTTTCGTTGTCTTGGCGGTGCGCTTGAGTTCTGGGAACTTTTGGCCTCCGTATCCGTGCTTGCGTCTCTCCTGGCGACGACTTCCCCATGCCATGGTGCGAGCTTTGCCAGCCTTGTAGACGGTGACGGAGTGAGCAGTATGATGCCCGCATTTGGGACAAAAAGTGTTGACCTCTTTTGGAAACTTCAATTGCAGCACCGGTGAAAGGCTTCGAGGGAATGCCCATTCGCCCTTTTATTCATTATCTTGGGCTGAGCTTCGTATTTCAACGGCGGCGCCCTGTCGAATCAGGCTTTCTGCGTTTTCAAATGGTAACTTGGCGGTGTCTTCCTTGAGAAAGGGTCCGTGAGTCTTAAGGTCTACTCCGATTATGGACGGAACATCCTTGACAAAGCGCACCAAGAGACTTGTCTTGTCTCTGTTCATCCGACTAGATGGCTCTCGACCTTGCAAGAGTTCTTCCTTGAACTTCTCGTAGTGTCTAGAAACTCCGGAGAGGTCTTGGTAGACTTGCTTCTCAGAGGATTCAAGATTAGTTGACTGATCCTTGTTTGCATAAGTCCAGAGCTTTTCCAACCTCCGATCGACGAGTTGGGTGAGTAGCTGCTCCAACCTTTTCGTCTCTTCGTCCATTACGATGGCTTTGAGCGATTTTGGGTCGAGGTTTCTCTGCGCTTCTTTCAGTCTCTTGAAGTAGGATGCGAGGTCTTTGAAGAATCCCTGTCTTAAGGGTTGAAGCTCCGGATTTTGGAGTTCTCGTTTCCAAGCTTGCTGTATCTCATCGTATATGACCGTCAAAGACCGCCCACTTCTGCCGATTCCATGGTCCGCTGGGTTCCGTATCTATTATTCGTTGGCTGTGCCTAACCCACTGGTTCTGCTCTACGTTTGCACAGAAGAAGCATCGCCGCATAAGAGGGCAACTCAACCTCTTCGTTCAAGTAGGGTCCGAACTGTCTCCCCGCAAGCTGAAATCGGGGCGAGTCCTTGACTCGGATCCTCATTTCTCCCTGAAACGCGAGGGAGTCTCCGAAGGGGTCAAACTCGTCAAGCCTATCTCTTGGCACCTCCATAGTCAGTAGCCCTGTGTGTCCATTTAGGGTCCCGGGAAGCCGGATGAGTCTATGCACATCCGTCGTCACTACAGTATCGATCTTGGCCGATCCTCTGTCGACCGCCTTCAATGAAAGACTCTTCCAAGTCGAGAGTCCGAATCCTTTCACTGAGCTCCAGAAGGGTCTCTTGAAAAATTCGTCTTGATCCTGAGTCTTGATTGTTTTGACTTGGGCTGGGGACAATCCTAGCAGTTCTCCTTCCTCGCCCAAGACATCGTAGATTCCCGCAGCAATTCTTCCCCTCCAGCCAGGCTGACCTAGCTGAGGTCCCTCGATAACCCTCACCCCTCCCACGTTCACCTCATCCAACTCGTGTAATTGAGGGTCCAAGGCTTGACCTAGAACGTAGCTCGCTATCTCTCTCCGCTCTTCCTCGCCCAACACTTGAAGCTGAGTCGAGTAAACGTGAATATGGTATCCTCGGTGACCCGAGAAGAATACTCGGAGGTTCGAAGGCTCGACTCCGAGATCAGAATACAATATTTCTAGAAGCTTGTTAGTCTCTTCTTTCGCCTGTTGCAGACACTGCTCGCATAGCCAAGTCCGCTCTTCCATCCGGTCGTTCTTGCACTTGGGACAAATATTTGGCGCTCCACCTCTTCCCATAGTCCCGCATCCTTTACATTTCCAGCTATCGTGACTCGGTTTACAGGGTGTATCGAGGTGATCTGCGTCTATGTCGAAGACTAGATCAGCTCCTTTCCAGCCTTTCTCTTCCATGGCCGCAGTCGGTTCTTGATAGTAGGCTGTTGAGAAGTAGACGTGAGCTGGAACCAGATCTCGGATGGCTCCTAAGAGAACGCTTGGTTCTCGGAAGGCCCGGTGCCTCACCATGAATTTTTCCTTGAAGAGGAGGAATCCGTACTCTCTCTCCTCGGGATGCGGCGGTATGTAGAATTCTTTGTTGAGGTTCAGATAATATTCTTGAAATTTCCGGCGAATCAGTTGTTCAGTTGGGTTGGCGTTTTGGACCTTTGTTGGTGAGGGTTCGTGATTTTGATTTGTAGTAGCTGAGGGGGTTCCGGATTGTTTCACAGATCTCATCTGGCTTGTAGCAGACTCCATGGGTCTTGAGTGTGGTGCACATGGGACATGTATATTTGGTCCGGCCTCCCCTTTTTCCCGCGATGTGTTCGACCTGGTAGCGGGTCATTCTCTCTGAAAAGTCTGTCGCGGGTTTGAATAGTTTCACGACGTCTTCTTCTCCTGTTCCGATGTTGAGAAGGAAGGAGGCTAGTGTGAACCTGCCCATGTGCTGAACATTCTTTCCCTCGTCGAGACTGTCAATTAGGTGTCGGACGCAGGGCGGCATCGCCTCGGGCATTGGTACCTTTGGGAGTTCAAACTTCGTTGGGACCCCTAGCCATTTGACGACTAGGCCTCTTGCCCTCTCGACCCTGGACCCCAAGAGTTTTGGCACCTCGTTAGGGGTCCGGCTTGACCTTTCTAGTATCTTCGTCCTCACCTCTTCCTCCATTAAGCGGGCTGCCTCATCACGTGTAATGTAGACAAACCCGTGGTCTAGGACTCTATTGGGTAGGTTCCAGCGTGGTTCTCTGAGGTGGACTGAGTTGTGAAGGAAGTCCGGTAGGCTGAGGGCGAAGTCGTAGAGTCTCTTGCCTAGCTTGACGTCCAGCCGTTTGACCTTCCACATGAAAGTTGTGGATGCAATGTACTCTAGTTTGTCTGGGTCTTCTTGTCTGAGTAGTTCGTAGGCTCTCTTCGATTCGGCGAGCGCGAATCTTCTACGGGCTCTCTCTTCTCCGACGAGACTCAGGATGAGATTTGATACTGGGAAGGAGAGTATTTCGGCGTTCTCGTTCGTGATGTCTCCCGAGACTCTGCCTTTTGAGAGTGCTTCCTCTAGTCGTCTCTCTGCTCTATCGAGTACGGGGCTGAATTCTGGTGCTGATAGTTCCTGTATGGAAAGTCCTAGCTCTCGCACGTAGTCGGAGGCTTCTGAGAGGAAGGGATATTTTGCGAGATCAGCTCTTGTTAGCATGCGGTCGTCTTATTCTTGCTCTATTCTGGGGGCGAGATAATAAAGAAGTCTGCCTTGCTGGGGCATTTCGAACTCTACTTTGATGGGCATGTTGGTTGAAAATTCTAGGGAGGTAACTTCGGAGGCGCCTGAGCCGGCCCTTATGATTTCTCCTAGATAGTTCAGGTTGTATGTGGCTCTACACACCTCTTTCGCGTCTAGCTCTAAGATTGCGTCGCTTCCCTTGTCCATCTCAATGATGGCGCTACTTAGCTCACCGGTCGCTCTGACGATGAACTTCTCGGGACTTACCTCGAGCTTCACGTTGTCGCTTATCGATTGGGCATCGTCGATAATGTCTCGGAGACTGACCGCGGTGATCTTCACCCTCGCATTGAATGGGACTTTCGGGGTTGGCACTTCTTCTGTTGAGGGGTCGAGAGTTGGTGTGATGAACTTTCGGACAATCTTGCCCTTCAGGGTTATGTTGAGTTTCTTGTTTGCGTCATCGTAAACAATCTCCACGGACTCATCGCTCCGAGTTCTTTTGAGGAGCTTGAGAAGGTTCGATACGCTCAGGCGTAGTTTTGTCGGACTGGTGCACTCGTAACTGTCGAAGGCGGTTTTAGGCCATTCGAAGTCGACCATGGCGATGTGGGATGGGTCCATAGAGCGGAGTTTGATGCCTTCCGAGTTCGCGTTGAAATCGGCCTCTTCGATCAGACTCGAGATGGCGCCAATGAGGTTCCGAAATAATCGGGCGTCGTTCATAGTCGCCTTGAACAAGGGAGCTTTTACCGTTGCTTCCTTTTTGTCGGTTGTTTCCGCTAAAGAGCTTTCTAACATTTGGATTAGCTATTCTCCCGCCAGGTTGCCCCGCAGTTGGTGCATCGGAAGAACTGCGTGGACGACTCGTCTGCGCCCCTCGTCTGGACCAGCCAATAAAAGGCTTCGCGATTACTGCACTTTGGACAATCGGCCTTTGTCTTGGGAAGGGTCCGGATCTTCTGCTCTTCCCGGCTTAGAACGATGATACTTTCCCTTTCGTGAGAGAGCCGGCTGACCACCTTGTCGCCTCGGCTGCTCGTGTAGCCGCACTTTACGCAGGCCATGAAGACTTTCTTCTCCTGTTTAGAGGGAAGAAGGGTGGTGCCGCACTTTGGACAAAACTGCAAAAACTTGTCAGCCCACAGCGGAGGCTGCTTCGCGAATTTATCCTTTATCTCATGAGGGTCTGGTTTTGCGCTTTTAGTTTAGCCAGCAGATGTGCAACTCTGAGAGGTTCTGGAAGCTTACCGGTCGTCCAAGAAACGGAAAGTATCTTTTTCAGGGTGGTAGATTCAAGCCGCGTCTTCAGCCATAATCGACCTAGATCGCCTTGGAAGCATTGGTATCCTCTGCCATCATTAGGTTTGTCTTTAGAAATGACCATCGTTGGCAGTTTGGTCAATCTTTCCACGACCGTAGGGTCTAGTTGGTCGTCTGGAACGTGTACCATTATGGCTCTGAGCTCGGGAAAATATGCTGACTCGATAATTCTCTTGGCGAACGTTCTTGAGACATCGTTTCGGGAAGATGGGATTGAAAGTACACCATCCAGATAGGCGCCACCGCGGACTATTACGCCGATGGTCAACATAGGATTACACGTGTCAAGTCCGAGTATCCGAATCTCCTTCTTTATCGTGCCTACAGGCCGAGTCATTTTCCCAGCCGTGAAAGCGCCAATTCTGCGAGCTTCGCGAAGTTGTTGGCCGGTGTGATGCTTTCGACCTTGAGACAAGCCAAGATGTCGTCAAGGGTCAAGTGTTTCTGTTGCCATGAATGGGCTATCAAAGCTTCAAGCCCGTTTGCTACCTCTCCTCGACTCACACGTCTCGGTAGATATTTTCTCAGCCCAGCTTTCACCGCTGCTTCTGCAAGCACTTTGTCTGGAACTCTCGTCCCTCTTGGTCTGCCAATCGTTTCTGTTAGAGCAAGAGAGTATCCGAAGTTCAGTAGTGCGTCGCCGAGTTGAGCGAGACCTTTGCTCGTCAAAATTCTTGTGAGATTCTCTTCTTTCCGTGGATCGACCGACAGTATAGATCCCTTGCCATTATGGCGCGAAGAGACTGCCTATTTGTAGACCATGACTGGAAGTAGCTCTAGTGAGCCGAGTATTCGATCGGCTCCTGCTTTTTCCAGTTCCTGTCCTGTGAAGAATCCTTGGGGGAGGCCTATTGTCTTGGCTCCAGCTTTTTTTCCACCTATCATGTCAACGGGCTCGTCTCCTACGACGAAGCATTCCTCGGGTTGAACGTGCAACTCCTCCATTGCCTTGAGGAATGGCCGGGGTGATGGTTTGACTTCCGGCACGTCATCGGGTGTTACTACCGAGGGGAAATATTCCCTCAGCTTCCAGACGTCGAGCCGTCGGTGAATTCGCGGTTTTCTGACAAAGGTGACTATTCCCATGCGGAATCCGCGGCGCGTGAACTCTCTCAACAATCTGACTGTTTTTTCGTCAGGTCCTGTCTTGTCCATGTGAGCATCCAGTCTTTCGAAGAACTTTGTTCTAACCTCCTCCTCCGGGAGGTTGACTCCTTGATCTCTCGCTAGCGCTGCTGCGATGCTGCTGATTCTTATGGTGGTGGTCGGATTCTCTCCGTTCTCGATCATTCTGCGAGCCATTTCTAGGGCATCATGCGAGGTGATTGTGATCTGGTAGTTGGAGAGTGTTTCTTCTATGATCGCTATCCAGAGCCTCCAGCCGCCGTATAGTGTGCCGTCAAAGTCGAAGAGGAGCCCGGTCGCCAGTTGGGCCTGTTCCTTCTAGTTCTCGTTCTTGATTGCTGAGCTGAACTTTTCGACGAATTCTTCCGTGTCAGCTCGAATCTTTTTTGAAGCCCGTTCAAGAGCTTTCTCGGGTTGGGCTTCGCCTTTGACTCTTACTGTTATGATTGACTGTCTGAATAGTGGGTGGGGCTGGTCATAGCCGGCCCAGTCGACCGTCTTATCTTCGAGGAGAGTCTCTTGCATAAGGTTTCCAAAGGTGTGGCCTTCTCCTTCGACCTCTACCTTCAACAGGCCCTTTGTTCTCTTCAGAACGTTGATTTTCAACTGATAGCACTCTCTTCTGAATGGAAATCCTCCGCCAGACGCCGTCTTTCAACATTTCTGCAGACACTACATCGCAGTATGTGGCCTGAGAGGACAAGCTCGTTTCCACATTTTGAGCAGTAGGCTTTGATGACCCCAAGGTCTCGTCCGACTGTGGTCAGCTTCGGAATGCGCTGGCTCGTGTCTATGACTTTTGCCTTGATGATGTCGTTGGGTTTGGTGACATCAAACATTGACCTTTCGAAGCGCGGGCTGGAGTTGGAGACGTGGAGCATACCGGTGAAGGGGAGTTGCATCTTCTTCCCGTCGACGACGATCATGTTGATTATGGCCATCTTCTCTTGGACCTTCTCGACTATTCCTATGATTGTGGAGCCTTCTTCCGGGACGACTACGGGACCCGTCGTAGTTTTTACGCTGACAATGTGTCTTTTGGGATCTACGGAGGCTAGGCCTGTTTGTGATGAGTAGACTATGCCGCCTACCTCTACC
>Ga0209158_1000455_pt1 | contig 30871 bp, 26 predicted proteins | sample GraSoiAngelo_140_FD_185897 | JGI IMG/M metagenome (GOLD analysis project Ga0209158, IMG submission 185897) | Grasslands soil microbial communities from the Angelo Coastal Reserve, California, USA - 14_0929_12_30cm (SPAdes) (version 2) | ecosystem: Environmental > Terrestrial > Soil > Grasslands ...
CCGTCGCGTAATAGTTATAGAGCTTGTCCGTCCGGAAGACAGCCCCTCCTGGTGAGAACGAGTTTGCATTGTCATACAGTTGGACGTAATAATCAAACCCGGCATCCAGGATGATTTTATAGAACGGGGGCAAGCTGACTCCTACCGATGCTTTATGCCCCCGGTAGGCCCAGTCCGCTGCCGACGCCGTCCCCGCCAGGGAGACATCCTTCCCCGCCGTGATGTACTCGTCATACGTATAGCCGACCCGGACATGCCCGGTCGTCTTGGCAAAGAACCAATATTGCATGGCGCCGGCCAGCCAGTCATGACCGTCACGGAACGAGTTGAACAGGAACCGGCCGTCCTTGAAATCCAGGTTTTGATACTTGAGGAGAACTTGCGTGAGCAGGGTTGGCGACTCCCGGACGGTGATCAGCGGCGCAATGGAGTGGGCGACGAGAAACGGCGACCGGCCCACCAGCACATAATCATAGATGTACTGGAGGCGCGTCTGCACCGGACCGGCCGTGTGCTGCACGAAGACGGTCGGCGTATGCGACTCGACATCGAATGCGCTGAGGGTCCGATGGAAGCTCTGATACAAGGCATAACTGGCCCCTGCAACGAAAGGCCCCTGCTCGAACGCTCGGGCTTCCCCCCTCAGATAAAGGGCCGTCCGATAATCGCTGCTCCGTGAGATGCCGGTAGGTCCAGCAGGAGGAGAGAACCCGCTCGGCAGCAAGACAACGTTGTCATCCCATTGGGAGCTGACGCTGAAGATCAGATCCCATCTCTTCCTCTGCTGGATGGGCACGCCGGTCTTGATCTGTTCCAAGTAAGCTGCGGCCGACTTCCCGAACTCCGATTCCGGTTGCAGTTTCTGCGCCTCCTCGAATTCGGCTCGGGCCTCATCCAGGATACCCTGCTGGTAATAGGCCAGGCCGCTGTAGTAATGGGCCGAGGAGGACAGGTCAGGACCCAACGTCATGGCGCGCAAGAACCGTGGCGGCATCTGCTGGTACTCGGCCAGCTTGAAATGCGAGAGGCCTTGGTAGTAGTAGACCAGGGCCTCGTTGGGGGAGGCCTTTTCAGCCAGCGCGAGGCTGTCGAGCGCCTCGCGATACCGTTCTTGGTTGTAGAGCACAATCCCCAAGCCCAAATAGGCACGACCGGAGCCCGGTTGCATCTGCAGCAGATTGCGGAACACTGCCTCCGCCTCACCGTACTTTTGAGCGCGGGTGAGCGTCTGGCCCAGGTAGAAGGTCGCTTGGGGATCGCCCGGCTTCGCCTCAAGTGCTTTGCGGATGAACTTTTCAGCCGAGTCGTACCGCCTCGATTCGAACTCGGCCAACCCTTTTGAAAAATTCAGGTCGTAGATTTCCGAGGAAAGGGCGCCTTGCGCGTATGAAGAGGCAGCGAGCAGAAAGATCGCCACACTCAACAGGGAAACCCGGACAATGCAGGACTTGACCAGCATCCGGAAGTCCGTAACTATGCCTTCTTGGCGATCGTGATCTTGAGGTCGCGGATCTTCTTGCGAAGGGTGTTGCGGTTCAGGCCGAGCAGCGCGGCGGACTGGTTCTGGTTGCCGTGGGTCTCTTCCAGCACCAGCGTGATCAAGGGTTTCTCCACCGCCTTGACCAACAGCGAATGGATGTCGGACCCCGCCCCCAGTTTCATGCGGCGCACGAAATCGCGAAGCTTTGTGCCGATGAATTCCTCCAGTCCCAAATCGTGATGGAGCTTCGTCGTGCCGCGAGGCGCCCTGTGGCCGTTGCACAAATCCTTGACCGGTTCGGTCGCCCGGCGCAGGAACGCCGCCTCCCCGACCAACACCAACGGGGGCACGGGCTCCAGCACCTCACTCAGGACTTTCATCTCATGAACCCAGTCCTTGCGCGACTCGATGATGACGGTATCGAACCGGTGCTTGGGGGCTTTGCGGACCGCCGATGCCGCGTCCACGGCGATGGTAACGACGCACTCGGGACAATCCTGGCGGTAGAGCTCGGCAAGGTCCGGATTGGCGGTCAGTAGGAGCAGATGAACAACTCTACGGGCAGGCATGCACGCTCCCGACATTTTCGCTGGAGAGGAGCGTACTAATAGCAGCCCGATCGGAAACTGTCAAGGGGGAAAAATACACTCGACCAGGACTCGTGTAAAATTTTCAGGGCAGAAAGACCAGACGCCTGTCCTTCTCGTCCACTCGCACTGTCTGCCCTTCTTTGACAGTCCCATCGAGAAGCTTGAGCGCCAGCGGATTGATGATCTCCCGCAGCAGCAACCGCTTGAGGGGCCGAGCGCCGTACACGACATCGTAGCCGGCCCACGCCAGGTGCTGCTTGGCCCGGTCCGTGAGGACCAGCGTGATGTGTTTGTCCTGCAACCGGCCAATCAGCTGCTTGACTTGTAATTCCACAATCGCCGCCAGTTGCTCGGGCGTCAGCGGGTGGAAGACGACGATGTCGTCGATGCGGTTCAGGAACTCCGGACGGAAGTGACCACGCAGCACCTCTAGGGCGCGGCTCCTCATCTCCGCTTCGTTGCCATCCGCCGCTGCCTCCTGAATCTCCCGACTACCGACGTTCGAGGTCATGATCACCACGGTGTTCTTGAAGTCCACCGTCCGCCCCTTGCCGTCCGTCAGCCGGCCGTCGTCCAGCAATTGCAGCAACACGTTGAGGACATCAGGGTGCGCCTTCTCGATCTCATCCAGGAGGATGACCGTATAGGGTCGCCGGCGCACGGCCTCCGTTAACTGGCCGCCCTCATCGTAGCCCACGTACCCCGGCGGCGCCCCGATCAGCCGCGCGACCGCGTGCTTCTCCATGTACTCCGACATGTCGAGCCGGACCATCGCCTGCTCGTCATCGAACAGGAACTCGGCCAGCGCCCGTGCCAATTCGGTCTTCCCCACGCCCGTGGGCCCCAGAAAGATGAAGGACCCCATCGGCCGTTTGGGATCCTGGATGCCGGCCCGCGCCCGCCGGACCGCGTCCGACACCGCCACGATCGCCTCGTCCTGCCCGACGACCCGCTGCCGCAGCCGGTCTTCCATCTGCACGAGCTTCTTTGTCTCGGTTTCGATCAACCGCGTCACGGGGATGCCGGTCCACTTGGCGACGATCCGCGCGATGTCATCTTCGTCCACTTCTTCCTTGAGCAGCCGCGTCTCGCCATGCAGCTTCTGGAGGCGTTCGTTCTCCGCCTTCAACTGCTTGTCCAGATCCAGGGCCCGTCCGTAGCGCAGCTCCGCCGCCCGGCCAAGATCGCCTTCGCGCTCCGCGCGATCCGCCTCCATGCGGACCTGCTCCATCTTCTCCTTGATCTCGCGGATCTTCTTGATGGCGTCCTTCTCGGCCTGCCACTGCATCGTGAGCGCGTCGGTCTCCTTGCGCAGCTGGACGAGCTCCCGCTCGATTTTCTCCAGCCGCTCCTGCGACTGTGCATCCTTGTCCCGCCGGATGCCCTCCCGCTCGATCTCGAGCTGGCGGATCCGGCGCATGCGCTCATCCAGCGGCGTGGGCATGCTGTCGATCTCCATACGCAGGCGGGACGCGGCTTCATCCACGAGGTCGATCGCCTTGTCCGGCAGGAACCGATCCCGGATGTACCGGTTGGACATCGTCGCGGCGGCCACGAGCGCCGCATCCTTGATCCGCACTCCGTGGTGGACCTCGTACCGCTCCTTGAGGCCGCGCAGGATCGAGACCGTGTCCTCCACGCTCGGCTCGGCCACGTACACAGGTTGGAACCGGCGTTCCAGCGCCGGGTCCTTCTCGATGCGTTTCCGGTACTCGTCGAGCGTGGTCGCCCCGATGCATCGGAGGTCGCCGCGCGCGAGCGCCGGTTTCAGCATGTTGGAGGCGTCCATGGCGCCTTCGGCCGCCCCCGCGCCAACCAGAGTATGGATCTCATCGATAAAGAGGATGATCGAGCCGGCGCTCTCTTCGATCTCGCGCAGCACCGCCTTGAGCCGCTCTTCGAACTCCCCGCGGAACTTGCTGCCGGCGACCAAGGCTCCCATGTCCAGCGCGACCACGCGTCGCTCCTTGAGCCCTTCCGGCACGTCGCCGTTCACAATTCGCTGCGCCAGCCCCTCCGCAATGGCCGTCTTGCCCACGCCTGGCTCACCGATCAGGCACGGATTGTTCTTGGTGCGCCGGGAGAGGACCTGGATCACGCGGCGGATTTCTTCGTCCCGGCCGATGACGGGATCGAGTTTGCCCTTGCGGGCAAGGTCGGTGAGATCACGGCTGTATTTCGCGAGGGCCTGGTATTTTTCCTCGGGCTCCTGGTCCGTGACGCGCTGGGTGCCTCGGATTGCGGTCAGCGCGGCATAGAGCCGATCTTTCGAGACGCCCTGCCGCTTCAACACGCCAGCGGCTGTACCGCCCGCGTCCACGATGGCCAGCAACAAATGCTCGGTGCTGAGATATTCGTCCTTGAACCGTTCCGCCTCCTGCTCGGCGGCGGAAAACACATCCCGGAGGCGGGGGGTGATGCCGGCTACGCCAGTCGCGCCCGACCCTGAGACCTGCGGGATCTTCTTGAGCTCCTGCTCGAGTGCACGCGCGAGGACGTCAGGATCTGCGCCCAACTTGTTCAGCAGGCTTTGCGTCAGCCCTTCGCGCTGGAGCACCAAGGCCAGCGCCAGGTGCTCGACATCGAGTTGCTGGTGGCCCGCCTTTTCGGCCAGCTTCTGGGCTTCCGCAAGGGCTTCCTGCGCCTTGATGGTCATTCGGTCAAACCGGATCATGAGCTCTCCTTATCCAGGCCTCCGCAGTTTACGTAGGTTGTTGATTAAACGATAAGATGTCGGAAGGAGAAGTCAAACCTCCCCATCGAATTTTTATTTTTGAGCCACCCCCTTGACAAACCAATGAATACCGAGATATAAGTTCCATAATCCTGTTTTCCTATCGGAGCAGTAGGAATTAACGCATGTACTTCTCAGCCAAAGGAGAATACGGCATTATGGCCGTCCTGGACCTGGCGCTGGCGAACGGGTCCGCTCCCGTTCAGGCCAAGACCATTGCGGATCGGCAAGGCATCCCGCTTCGTTTCCTGGAGCAAATTCTGAGTGCGCTGAAACATGCCGGCCTCGTTGAGAGCGCTCGTGGCGCGCACGGCGGCTATCGCTTGGCCAAGCCAGCGAGCGAGATTCGTATTGGAGACGTGATCCAGGCTGTGGATGGCCCCATTGCGATGCCGGCTCGGGTGCTGCCCCGTCTCCGGAATGGAAACGGGCACCGGACCTCGCACGGCTCCTTGGTTCAGGGGGTCTGGGAAGAGGTCAAGGCGTCGGTCCTGGAAGCCCTGAACCGTACCACGGTGGCCGACCTGTGCCGCCGGGCGCGTGATCTTGAAGCACAACGAACGTTGATGTATCACATCTGACTCCCAGCATTAGGAGAGCACGCCTCATGAAGACGCCATCGACACGGACCGGGGAAACGACTTCGATCCCTCCCGACATCCTCCGGGAGATTGAGTCGTTCGAAGAAGAGGCCGCGAAGGTGCTCCGCGGCGAACTCGCCCAGGACTTGTTCCGGCCCTTCCGCCTCCAGCACGGGATCTACGGCCAGCGACAGCCCGGCGTGCAGATGGTCCGCATCAAGATTCCCTTCGGGGGCCTCAACTCCACGCAGTGCCGGGTCATCGCCGAGATGGCCGACCGCTATGCCACCGGCGTCGGCCACGTCACGACGCGCCAGGACATTCAACTGCACTTCGCTGCGCTCGAGCACGTCGGGACGATCATGCGCCGGCTGGCTGAAGTCGGAGTGACCACCCGCGAGGCCTGCGGCAACACCGTCCGGAACGTGACCGCGTGCCACCTGGCCGGCGTCTGCCAGGGGGAGATCTTCGACGTGACACCCTACGCCAAGGCGGTGTCGGCTCACCTCCTGCGCAACCCGCTCAACCAGAGCCTGCCGCGCAAGTTCAAAATCGCCTTCTCCGGCTGCCAGCACGATTGCGCCCTGACGCCCATCCACGACCTCGGCTTCCTGGCGGTCAAAAAGGCGGACGGGACCATCGGCTTCCGCGTCACGGCGGGCGGCGGGCTGGGCTCGACGCCGCGCATCGCGCACCTCCTCTACGAGTACCTGCCGATGGAGGACCTCCTGCCGATCTGCGAGGCGATCCTGAAGGTCTTCGACAACCTCGGCAACCGGAAGAACCGCCACAAGGCACGGATGAAGTTCGTTATCGAAAAGCTGGGCTTCGAAGAGTTCAAGCGCCGCGTCGAAGCCGAATTGGCCGTGACGCGCAAGAGCCATGAAGGCCGCAGCCTGACCCTGCCGACGGGCCTCGACATCCCGCCCCAACTGATCCAGCCGGTCCGCTCCAACGGCGGAAACGGGGCGTCCAAGGGCAACGGGAGCGACAGCCGCACTGAAAAGCCCTTCGACATGTGGAAGCGGACGAACGTCGTCCCGCAGCGGCAGCCGGGGTTCTCGGCCGTCTTCATCCGGCTGGCCATGGGCGACATCACCTCCGCGCAGATGCTGGAAGTGGCCGATCTCATCGACGAATTCGCCAACGGGAACATCCGAACCACGATCCAGCAGAACCTGTGCATCCGCTGGGTCCCCACCGACAGGGTCAAGGACCTCTACGAGCGTCTGGTCGCGGTGGACCTTGGCGACCCCGGCGCCGAACTGGTCGAGGACATCATCGCCTGCCCCGGCACCGACACGTGTGGCCTGGGCATCACCTCTTCCAAAGGTGTGGCCCGCGCCCTCGCCGAGATCTTCCCGCCCGGACAGGTGCCGGAGGACCTGCGGGACGTGTCGGTGAAGATCAGCGGGTGCCACAACTCGTGCGCCCAGCACCACATCGCCACCATCGGGCTGCACGGCGTCGGGAAACGGATGGGCGCGCACGTGGCGCCGCACTACGAGCTGCACCTCGGCGGGCGGATCACCGGCCAGCCCAAGATCGGGCAGATGACGGTCAAGCTCCCGGCCAAGAACGTCCCCGTGGCACTCTCGCACCTCCTCTCCGTCTGGCGTCGCGACCGCCAGGAGGGGGAAAGCCTGCTGGGCTTCATCGACCGCACCGGCAAGGCCAAGCTGAAGGAGGAACTCATTCCCTTTACCATCCTGCCGCCATTCGAGGAGGACTCCTCGTACTACTACGACTGGGAAGCCGACGAGGAGTTCGTCATGGAGGACCTCGGCCCCGGCGAATGCGCCGGCGGCGCGCTGGAGATGATCGAGAACCGTATCCTCGAAGCCGAGCAGGAACTGTACGTGGCCCGGCTGCTTGCAGAGAAGGATCAGCACGCCACTGCCGTGAACAAGGCCTACCGGGCCGTGCTCGCCGCCGCTAAGGCGGTGCTGGTGCCGGAAGGGATCGACCCCAACACGGACGCTGAAACGTTCGTTGAGTTCGAACGCCGGTTCGGCGCGACGGGGATGATCGCGGCGGAATACACGACCCCTTCCGCCAAGATCGGCGACCTTGGTCCGAAGGAGACGACCGCCTCCTTCGCCGCCGAGAAACTCCGGTACGCCAAAGGCTTTGTGGAGGCTTGCAAGACCATGAGTGAAGAGCTCGGGCAGAAGCTTAAAGCTGACGCGACGAAACCCGATCAGGCGACGCAGACGTCCGCGCCGGTCAGCCCTGTGGCTGTCACGAAACCCGTGGCGACGCTGGACTTGCGCGGCGTCATGTGCCCGATCAACTACGTCAAGACGAAGCTCAAGCTGGAGATGATGGAACCCGGCGAGGTTCTGGAAGTCTGGCTGGACGCGGGCGAGCCGATCAAGAACGTCCCGCAGTCCCTACGCAACGACGGGCAGAACGTGGTCTCGGAAGTGCCGGCGGAGAGCTACTACAAGGTGACCGTGGAGAAGGTGGTGTGATGCAGACGCTCCAGGTTTTGAATGAGGCGTTCGAGACCCAGACGCCGCAGGATGTCCTAGCCTACGCGATCGGCGCCTATTTTCCGGACATCGTGCTGGCCAGCAGCTTCGGCGTGGAGGACGTCGTCCTGATCGACATGGTCCACCGGATCAACCCCAAGACGCCGATCTTGTACCTGGACACCGACTTCCTATTCAAGGAAACCTACTCGACCCGGGACCGGCTGATCCAGAAGTACGGGATCGCGCCGATCCAGGTAAAGTCCTTGCTCACGCCGGAGCAGCAGGCCGAAAAGTTCGGCGACAAGCTCTGGGAGCGCCGGCCGGACGAGTGCTGCAACCAGCGGAAGGTGGAGCCGCTGGCGCGTGCCTTGAAAGGTTACAAGGCCTGGATCACCGGCATCCGACGCGAGCAGTCGCCCACGCGCGCGAACGCCAAGCTGGTCGAATGGGACCCCAAGTTCGGGTTGGTCAAGTTCAACCCGCTCGCCCGGTGGAAGACCGAGGACGTCTGGACCTACATCAAGCTGTATGAGGTCCCCTACAACCCGCTCCACGACCAGAACTATCCGAGCATTGGCTGCACCTACTGCACCCGCCCGGTGCAGCCCGGCGAGGATCCCCGGGCCGGGCGCTGGGCCGGGTTTGCCAAGACCGAGTGCGGGCTGCACGTCAAATAACGCTATGGATTCCCATCTCCGCCAGCTCGAAGACCAGAGCGTCTACATTCTTCGCGAGGCCTACAAGCACTTCGACCACCTCGCCATGCTGTGGTCCATGGGCAAGGACTCTACTGCCCTCCTGTGGCTGACCCGAAAGGCGTTCTTCGGCCATGTCCCCTTTCCGCTGGTCCACATCGACACGAGCTACAAGATCCCGGCCATGATCGAATACCGGGACCGGATCGCCCGCGAATGGCGGCTGAATCTGGTGATCGGTCAGAACAAGGAAGCTCTGGCCAACGGCATGAATCACACGCTGGGCCGCGTCGAGTGCTGCACCGCCCTCAAGACCAACGGGCTCAAGAACCTGATCGCGGAGAAGGGTTACACCGGCATTATCCTGGGCGTGCGGGCCGACGAGGAGGGGACACGCGCCAAGGAACGCTACTTCTCGCCGCGGGACAAGCACGGCGACTGGGACTTCCGGGAGCAGCCGCCGGAGCTGTGGGATCAGTTCAAGACCACCTTCCCCGAGGGCACGCACATCCGGATCCATCCCCTGCTCGACTGGACAGAGATCAACATCTGGGAATACATCCGCGCCGAGAACATCCCGATCATCGACCTCTACTTCGACAAGGGCGACGGGACCCGCTACCGGAGCCTGGGCTGCGCTCCCTGCACATTCCCGATCAAGTCCACGGCCAAGACCGTCGATGCGATCCTCGAGGAGCTGCGCAGCACCACGGTAGCCGAACGCTCCGGCCGCGCGCAGGACGAAGGCCGTGGGATGGAATTGTTGCGTAAGGATGGGTACATGTAGAGCATGCTATGCCGACGCTCGTACCCAGCGCCCCGCGCGCCAGTGAGCATCTCAACATCGTCATCGTCGGCCACGTGGATCACGGGAAGTCCACGCTGCTCGGACGCCTCTACGCCGACACCGGCTCGCTCCCGGAGGGCAAGCTAGACAAGGTCCGGGACATCTGCCGCCGGCAGGGCAAGGAGTTCGAGTATGCCTTCCTCTTCGACGCTTTCTTGGAGGAGCAGGAGCAGGGCATCACGATCGACACCGCCCGCACGTTCTTCACGTGGGAGGGACGCCACTACATCATCATCGACGCGCCGGGCCACAAGGAGTTCCTGAAGAATATGGTCTCCGGCGCAGCGCGCGCGGAAGCGGCGCTCTTGGTGATCGACGCCCACGAAGGCGTGAGGGAGCAGTCCAAGAAACACGGGTATCTACTCTCCCTGCTCGGCATCCGGCAGGTGGCCGTCATTGTCAACAAGATGGACCTGGTCGGTTACCGGCAGGACGTATTTGACGCCATCGAGAAGGAGTACCGGGCCTTCCTGGCGCAACTCAAGGTGACGCCGGAGCGGTTCGTGCCGGTCAGCGCCAAGCTGGGCGACAACATCGCAAAGCCAAGCGCGCAGATATCCTGGTACTCCGGTCCGACGGTGTTGGAGACGCTCGGCCTGTTCCGGAAAGAGACCGCGCGCGAGCGGCAAACTTTGCGCTTTCCCGTGCAGGACGTCTACAAATTCGACGCCCGCCGGATCATCACCGGCCGCCTCGCCGCCGGACGGATCAAGGTCGGCGACCGGCTGATCTTCTCACCCTCGAACAAGACCGCCACCGTCAAGACGATCGAGGCCTTCAACGTAGAACCGGTGCCGACGGAAGCGACGGCCGGCCAGTCCACGGGGATCACGCTCGACGAGCAGATCTTCATCCAGCGTGGCGAGATCGCCTCGCACGAAGACTCGGTGCCGCTAGTCTCCACCACCTTCCGGTGCAACCTGTTCTGGATGGGACACCGCCCGCTGGAGGCCGGCAAGAAGTACGTATTGAGACTGGCGACCCGTGAGGTGGAATGCGAGATCGTCGCCCTGCACCGGATCATCGACACCACCAATCTGGCCGCCCGCGAGGTCAAGACCAGCGTCGGCCGGAATGAGGTGGCCGAGCTGACGATCCGCGCCAAGGCGCCCATCACGTTCGACCTCTATAGCGACTTCGCGGTCACCGGCCGGTTCGTCTTGGTGGACCAGTACGACGTGTCCGGCGGCGGCATCATCACCGAAGCAGTCAAGGACGAGCAGACCGTGTTGCGCGAGGAGGCCCGCCGGCGCGACATCGCATGGGTCAAGGGCGACGTGGGCGCCGAAGACCGGGCGCGGCACTTCGGTCATCGCGCCGCCCTGGTACTCATCACCGGCGCACGGCACGCCGGCAAGTCCATGCTGGCCCGCCGCCTCGAAGTGCAGTTGGTGGCCGACGGCCGCCACACGTATCTCCTGGACGCCGCCAACCTGCGACGCGGCTTGGACGCGGACTTATCGGAAGAAGACACGGGCGAGATCGTCCGGCGGTTCGGCGAGGTCGCGCGCCTGCTGATGGATACGGGGCTGATTGTTGTGTCCACCACCAACGCGTTGGGCGGGGCCGATCACCAGGCGATCCGGACCCTTGTCCACCCGACTCCCGTCATCACCGTGCACATGTCGAAGGGCGAGGAGGCACCCCCGCCCGACACCGATCTGGCCTTCGCCGGGCCGAAAGACTTCGAGGCCATCGCCGACCAGGTCATGGAAGAACTGAAGCGGCGGGGCGTGCTGGCCCAGGCGATCGGCGCCAAGCCCCAGTTCCACTACTCGATCTAAAAAGTATGTCCAGCACCATGCAAACCCTGATCGCCAAGGTCGGTAAAGGCGAGAAGGGCGCCAAGGACCTCACCCACGACGAGGCCAAGGAGGCCATGCGTCTGTTGCTGGAAGGCGTGGCCACACCCGCGCAGGTTGGCTCGTTTCTCGTCGCCATGCGGATCAAGGGCGAATCGGTCAGCGAGCTGGCGGCCTTCACCGCCACAGCGCGCGAGTACGCGCCACCCCTGCCGGTCCCGCCCGACCTCGGGGTCGTGGACATTCCGACCTACGCCGGCAAGCAGGATAGCTGGCACGTCCTGTTACCCGCAGCCATCGTCGCGGCGGCCGCCGGAGTCCCGATCTTGCTCCACGGATACGACGACGTGCCGGGCCGTCTGGCTACTGCAACAGTCGCCGCGCGTCTTGGCATCCCCACTGACCTGGACCCCAAGCAGGCAGCGGACTATCTTGTGAAGAACGGGCTGGCCTACCTGGATATCGGCCTCTACCATCCGCTCGTCTTCCGTTTTCTAGAAATGAGGAAAGAACTCGGCGTGCGGAGTTTTTTCCAGCCCGTCTCACGGATGCTGAATCCCGCCCACGCCCGGGCGTCCATCATCGGCATGTCGCACCCGCCCTACTTCGAGAAGATCGCCGAAGCCTTGCGGATGCTGGGCACGCAGCGGGCGTTGATCCTGCGCGGGCTCGAAGGCGAGCCGGAGCTGTCGATCAGCTCGGTCACGAAGGCCATCGAACTGCGCGAGGACCGGATCACTCCGGTGACGCTTCAGCCCAAAGACCTCGACCTGCCGTTCGAACGGATCGAGCACCTGGCGGCGGCCGGCGCGGACGGCGAGGTTGAGCTGATCACGAAGATTCTCGGGAACAAGGTGAAAGGAAGCCAGCGCGAGTGGGTCGTGATGAACGCCGCGATGATCCTCTACACCGGCGGCAAGGCCGCCTCCATCCGCGCCGCCCTCCCGCTGGCCCAGGAAGCCCTGGCATCCGGCGCGGCAAAGAAGAAGTTGGACGAATTTCTTTCACGATGAAGCGCGTGCTGTTTGTGTGCGTCGAGAACTCCTGCCGCAGCCAGATCGCGGAGGCCTTTGCGCGGATGCATGGCGCGGGGGCGATTGAACCGTACAGCGCCGGCTCCAACCCCTCCGGGCAAGTCAACCATAAGGCGATCGCGTCCATGCACGAAGTGGGCTACGACCTCAGCCGGCACGTCTCCAAGTCGCTGTCCGAGATCCCCGCGGTCGAGTATGACGTGGCCGTGACGATGGGCTGCAGCGACGCCTGCCCGAACGTCCGCGCCAAACAGCGCGAGGACTGGAACATCCCCGACCCGAAAGCGCTGCCCGCAGACGAGTTCCGCAAAGTACGGGATCTGATCGAACAAAAAGTCAAAACGCTCCTCGCTAAACTCTAAACCCCTTTCCTGCAGCGCACCTGCGGGTGACACCGCATGGGCGCCCAGATGCAGCGCGGGGCGTACAGCCGGGTCTGCCGGAGCCTCGACGGCGTTTCGACCCGTTGCAGTTGGAGTGGGTGGCGCCGAGCGGGGCGCCCCGATGAGCCCAGGCACCTACAGGCGAGTCTGCGGGGCTGCGACGCCGAAAGGTGCCGCTCAGCGGGGCTGCTCGGCGACAGGACCCACTCCGAGAGCAACGGGTGCCCCGGCTGCGCTGGGCTATGCGGGGGCAGGACCCGCTCTTGGCCGCGCAGGAAAAATTGACACCATTTCAGGCCCCATGCTAGGTTTGGAGCAGATTCTGAGGGCTCCGCGCGCGATGGCGACGAAAGACCTGAAGGACATCCTCGGCCGGCTGAAGTATGCCGACGACGCCAAGGTGGTCCAGCAGATCACCGAGCAGATGAAGGCCGTCACGGGCCGGATGGCGGCCGTCCGCCACAAGCTCGTGGTCATGAGTGGTAAGGGCGGCGTCGGCAAGAGCATGACCACGGTGAACCTGGCCCTGGCCCTTGCGCGGCAAGGCCACAAGGTCGGTGTGCTGGACGTGGACCTGAACGGCCCCTGCGTGCCCAAGATGCTGGGCATGCGCGGCCAGCAGTTCACGATTACCCCGGAGGGCGCGATCCCGCCGGTCGGCCCGCTCGGCCTCAAGGTCGGTTCCATGGATTTCTTCCTCGACGAGCTCTCGCCGGTTCGCTGGAAAGGACCGATGGACCTCAGCCCCGTGTGGCTCGGCGTGTGGGAGATGAACGTCCTCCGCGAGTTCATCGCCGACATCGTCTGGGGCGAAGTGGACTTTCTCCTCGCCGACCTCCCGCCCGGCGCCGCCGCCGACAAGCCGCCGGTCATCGCCGGCTTCATTCCCGATCTGGACGGCGCGATCGTCGTCACGACTCCGTCCGAGGTGGCGTCGGACGTCGTGCAGAAGTCCATCGCCTACGCCCGCGACCTCGGCATCAAGGTCCTGGGGATCGTCGAGAACATGAGCACGTACCGGTGCCCGCAGTGCGGGAACGAGAGCGAGCTGTTCGAAGGGGATACGGAGGCAATGTGCCAGGCGCTGGACCTGCCGCTGCTTGGTCGCATCCCGTTCGACCGGAAGATGGCGAAATCGTTCGACAAGGGCACGCCGCTGCTGGATGCCTCCTACCCGACCCTCAAGCGGTACGACGAGATCGCGAGCCGCATCAAGGCACTCCTGGATTACAAGAAAATTCTGGCCAAGCAACTATAAGGAGTCACTCCATGAAGTTCGTCTGCATGAAGTGCGAAACCTACATGAACTTCGAGAAAGTCGAGAAGCCCGCGGAGGGCTCGCTCGGGGTGTTCTTCGCCTGCCCGTCCTGCGGGGCGCGCTTCACAATGGTCACGAATCCCGGTGAGACCCAGATGGTCAGCTCGCTCGGCGTGCAGCTCGGCGGGCGCACCGCCGCCGCCCAGCCCTTCGAGATGACGCGCGGCGGACTCCGCGGGGAAGGCGAAGGCCAGGCCGAGATGGCCAACTACCTGAAGGAGCATTACAGCGAGCAGCCGGCGGCCACATCGGCCGCTCCCGCCGAGGGCGAAAAGAAGACCGGCGGCTGCCCGTTCTCGGCAGTGGTGGCCCAGATGGGCCTCGGGTCCAGTTCTGCGAAAGAGTCAACGACCTCCGAGTTTGAATGGACACCGGACGCGTTGGAGCGGTTGGAGAAGACCCCCTCGTTCGTGCGCCCGATGATCAAGGGCGGCATCGAGGCCTACGCCCACAGGCACGGCTACAAGAAGATTACGCTCCAGGTCATGGACGACTCGAAGAACGCCACGGAAGGCATCCTGTGGGCGCCCGCCGCCGAGAAGAGGCTGGAGAACATTCCGGACTTCATCCGGCCGATGGCCCGCCGCGAGATCGAACGGATCGCCGTGGAACGGGGCGCCGCCCAGGTCACCGAAGCCATTATGGACGAGGCCAAGACCAAGTTCATGAACTTCATGTGACGTAGTTGTGGGGATCCTTCGGGCGTCTGCACTAGCTGCTCCCCTTGTCCTATCCTGCCTCGCTTCGGACCTCTCTGCCGCCACGTGGGTCTATACTGCAAATGAAAGCGGAGGGAGCGTCTCGGTCATCGACGCCGATGCAGGGAAAAAGCGCGCCACCATCAGGGGACTGCGTGCTCCGCACAACATCCACCTGGGCCCTGACGGGATGCTCTACCTCACGGACGGCCCCGCCAACCAGGCAGTCAAAATAGACCCCGACAAGCTCCGGATTGTCGCCCGCTGGGAAGTCGGCAGGGGCCCGGCGCACATCTTCATGACGCCGGACCAGCGGCTCATTGTGAACACCAACACTGAGTCGGGCGACGTGACGATCACTGACGCGAGCACCTTACAACCACTCACCACGATCCCGGTCGGCAGGAGCCCGCACGGCCTCGCGATCTCGCCCGACGGCAAGTTCGCCTACGTCGCCAATCTTGGCAGCAAGGACCTGGCGGTCGTGGACCTGAAAGAACGGAAACTTGCGGCGACCATCCCCGTGAGCGATGCCGCCGTGCAGGCCTGGGTCGAGCCGCAGGGGAAGTTCGTCTATGTCACGGGATTGAACTCAGGCCAGGTCTTCAAGATTGATGCGGCGTCACGGAAGGTGGTGGCGAGGCTCCCGGTCGGAAAACTCCCGGCCCAACTCGGCGTCACCCCGGACGGCAGGTACCTGATCTCGTGCGATCAGGAGTCGGCGCAGCTGTCCATCTATGACGCCGCCACGGACAAGCTCGTCAAGCAGCTTCCGCTCGGCGCATGGACGCACGGCATCTCATTCAGCCCGGACAGCAAGTATGCCTTCGTGACCAACACGAAGAGCGACGACGTCTCGGTCGTGGACTTGGGCGGCCTGACCGAGGCCAAGCGGATCAAGGTCGGCAAGGGGCCGAACGGGATCGCCGCCAGCTACCCGAATAGCCGCTAGTGCGGAACAATCATCCCTAACACCACCGCCCGCTTCGCACCGGTGACCTGGGGCAGGTTGCACGGAACGCCTTTGGCATGCTGGTAGGCCAAGACCGCGAACGCCACGGCCTCCAGCGCGCGCCCGTTCCAGCCCAGCGCCTCGACTGGACGCACCGGAATCCCCTCCCATGCTTCTTCCAGCATCCGCACAAGCGTGGGATTCCTCGCGCCACCTCCACTGATGAACACCTCCGCGACCCGCCGCGGCAGGAATTTCTGCGCATCCACGATCGTCCGCGCCGTGAAGGCCGTGGCCGTCGCGACCAGGTCCGCGTCTACAAGGCCGGCCAACCGGCCCAGCAGGACGAACCGATCGATGAACCGCTCCCCGAACTCTTCGCGCCCCGTGGACTTGGGGGGCCGGCGCCGCAGAAAGGGATGCTGGAGAAGTCGTCGCAGCAGGCCCTCATCAACTTTCCCGGCGCGCGCGAGCCGGCCGCTGCGATCGAATTGATGCCGGCCGCCCGTCACGTGGCGCACGGCCCCGTCAACCACCATGTTCCCGGGGCCGGTATCGAACGCGCGGACCGACTGGAGCGCCCCCCCGGCCGGGAGATACGTCAGGTTGCAGATCCCGCCGATGTTGACCACGGCCCGCGCACGCGACGGATGGCGAAAGAGCAGGTAATGGAGGTAGGGAGTCAGCGGCGCGCCTTCCCCGCCTGCCGCTAGATCTCGGCTTCGAAAGTCGGCCACCGTGGTGATGCCGGTCCGCTCGGCGATGACGGCCGGCGCGCCCAGTTGCAGGGTGGACCGGACCGACCCGATGACCGGTTCGCGCCGCGGCTTCGGCAGGTGATGAAGCGTCTGCCCATGCGAGCCGATCAGCGCCACTCGTCGAGGCGACACCCCGGCCGCCTTAAGGACCTTCAAGGCCGCTCGGGCAAACCATTCCCCCAGCGCGCCGTTCAAGTGACACACGTCCTCCACCGTCCCACCGGTCATCACCTGCAAGAGCCGCTCGCGAAAGGCGGTCGGGTACGGGAACGTGCGGAACGCCTTGAGCGTGATCTTCAGATCGTGTCCGGTCCCCCGGATATCCACCAACGCGGCATCCACGCCGTCGGCGGAGGTTCCCGACATCAAGCCGATGACATACATGGAACAGGAACCTAGCCGACCTCTCGGAATGAATCAAGGGAATTACGCGCCGGTGGTTCCGTCTTTTGTGTTGCCCTCAGGGTTGGTCTATAATCTGCCTGCTTTTAAAGCCATAACGCTCCGTTCGGAACGGGAAAGGGCGGTATCTTATGGAACTCGGATTCATCGGCCTCGGGAAGATGGGCATGAACATGGTCACCCGCCTCCAACAGGGCAAGCACCGCGTGGTCGCCTACGACCGGACGACGGATCTCGTGAAACAGGCGGAAAAGGTCGGCTGCGTCGGAGCTATCTCGCTCGAGGACATGGTCTCCATGTTGAAAGCGCCCCGCGCCGTCTGGATCATGGTGCCCTCCGGCCCCCCGACCGAAGAGACCGTCAACAAGGCGGCCGCCTTGCTGTCCGCCGGCGATATTATCATTGACGGCGGTAACACCAACTTCCACGACGACATGCGGCGCGCCGCCGAGCTCAAGAAAAAGAGCCTCCATTACGTGGACGCCGGCACGAGCGGCGGCATCTGGGGGCTCAAGCTCGGTTACTGCCTGATGGTGGGCGGCGAGAAGGAGATCGTGGACAAGCTGGCACCGATCTTCAAGACCCTCGCGCCCGAGGACGGCTGGGCCTACATGGGGAGCCACGGCGCGGGCCATTACGTCAAGATGGTCCACAACGGCATCGAGTACAGCATGATGCAAGGCTATGCCGAGGGCTTCGAGCTGATGTCCAAGAGCGGATACAATCTCGACCTTGCCAGGATCGCCGATCTCTGGATGCACGGGAGCGTGGTGCGCTCCTGGCTACTGGAGCTGACCGCGGGGTTCCTGCAGGAGAACCCGAAGCTGGAAGGCCTGAAGGGCTACGTTCAGGACTCGGGCGAGGGCCGGTGGACGGTCCTCGAGGCGATCGACAAGGCCGTGCCCCTGCCCACGCTGACGGCCGCCCTCTTCACCCGGTTCCGCTCACGTCAGGAAGACTCCTTCGCCGAGAAGATGCTGGCCGCCATGCGCAACGCCTTCGGCGGTCACGCCGTGAAAAAGAGTTCCTAGCTTCACAGGAAAGGCCATCGCCATGTCAGAACCGATCCGTCCGCTCGTCCCACAACCCTGCACGCTAGTCATCTTCGGTGGCTCCGGAGATCTGGCGAGGCGCAAGCTGATCCCGGCGGTCTATAACCTAGTGTTGGACGGCGTCCTGCCGCCCAACTACGCAATCCTGGGCAACGCGCGCAAACCGCTCAGCGACGCTGACTTCCGGCAGATAGCCCGCGAGGGGATCGTCAAATACTCCCGCCAGAAGATCAGCGAAAAGGTCTGGCCGGACTTCGAGCGACGGCTGTTCTACGTCGCCGGTTCGATCGAGGATCCCAAGGCGTACAAGGACCTCCGCACACGCTTGGAGCAGATCGAGGCCGACCTGAAGCTTCCCGGCAACCGGATTTTCTACCTCGCCATCCCGCCCACCTCGATCGCCGATGTGGTGGAGGGGCTTCGAGACGCCGGTCTGGCCCAACCACCGAGCAGCGAGGGACCCTTCTCGCGGGTCATCGTGGAGAAGCCGATCGGGCACGACCTGGATTCCGCCAGGAAGATCAACGAGGCCGTGTCGCGGGTCTTCGATGAATCCCAGATCTTCCGCATCGACCATTATCTCGGCAAAGAAACCGTCCAAAATCTATTAGTCCTGCGCTTCGCCAACAGCATCTTCGAACCAATCTGGAACCACAAGTTCATCGATCACGTCCAGATCACGGTCGCCGAGGCGGAAGGCGTGGGAACCAGAGCGACCTATTATGAAGAGGCCGGGGCCTTGCGGGATATGGTGCAGAACCACATCCTCCAGCTTATGTGCCTGGTGGCGATGGAGCCCCCACACTCGCTCGACCCGGATGTGGTCCGCAACGCCCGCATGGAAGTCCTGCGGTGTCTTCGGCCGATCACGGGCAAGGACGTCGAGAAATACACCGTGCGGGCGCAATACGGACCGGGCAAGGTGAAGGGCGAGGATGTGCCCGGCTATAGGCGAGAGCCCGGCGTCAAACCCGAATCAACGATCGAGACCTACGTGGCGATCAAGCTGTTCGTCGAGAACTGGCGGTGGTCCGGCGTGCCGTTCTACCTGAGAACCGGCAAGGGTATGGCCAAGCGGGCCAGCGAGATCGCGGTCTTCTTCAAGCCGATCCCCCAGATCCTGTTCAACGCCAACCCTGACGCCCCGCTCGACCCGAATATTCTGACCATGAAGATTCAGCCCGAGGAAGGGCTCGGGCTTCGCATCATCTGCAAGGTCCCCGGTACGAAGGCCAAGACCAATCCCGTCGAACTGCATTTTCAATATGGAGAGGCCTTCGCCGCGCCGTCACCCGAAGCCTACGAGCGGCTGCTCCTGGACGTGATGGCCGGCGATGCGTCGCTGTTCATGCGGCGTGACGCGGTGGAAGCGTCCTGGGCCTGGATCACGGGCATCCTCGAGGGCTGGAACACCTATGGGACCAAATGGCTGCCGGAGTATCCGGTGGGAAGCTGGGGGCCGGTCGAAGCGAATCGGCTCATCGAAAGCGACGGACGGGCCTGGAGAACGCTCTGATGGAGCCTGCGGTTCAGGCGCCGTCAAAACCGAGGCCCCATGAACTACGAACCCTGGCAATAGACATCGGCGGAACGGGCATCAAGGCCGTGGTACTGAGCGCAACCGGCAAGCCCCTTACGGAACGGAGCCGGGTGAAGACTCCCAGACCGGCCACGCCGGGGGCCGTGATCAACACCATCGTCGAGTTGGCAAAAGCACAGGGTGAGTTCGACCGTGTGTCGGTTGGTTTTCCTGGCGTGGTCCGCCGAGGCGTGACTGTGACCGCGCCGAACCTTAACGGCAATTGGGGCGGCTTCCGCTTGGCGGACGTGCTGTCGAAGAAGCTCGGCGTGCCCGTGCGCGTCGCCAACGATGCCGACGTGCAGGGCTTCGGCGTAATCGCAGGGCACGGCGTCGAGTTGGTGGTCACGCTGGGGACGGGGTTTGGCTCCGGGTTGTTCGTGGATGGGATATTAGTCCCGAACCTGGAACTCGGGCACCATCCGTTTCAAAAGGGCAAAACCTACGAAGAGCTGCTGGGCGATGCCGTACTCAAAAAAGTCGGGAAGAAAAAATGGAACAAGCGTCTGGTACGAGCAATCCGCACCCTGGATCTCGTGTTCAACTACGATCTCCTGTACATCGGCGGAGGCAACGCCGAACGCGTCACCGTGAAACTGCCCAGCAACGTCAAGATCGTCTCCAACGTCGCCGGCCTCCTCGGCGGCCTCGCCCTCTGGCGCGACTAACCCTCTCCCCTCTAGGGGCGAGGGATTAAGTTAGAGCGGGTGGCGCCGCATGGGACCCGGGCGGAGCGGAAGAGCCTACAGCCGAGTCTGCGTGGCTGCTACGGCGAAAGGATCTGAGCACGTCCGGGTGATGCGGCGACAGGACCCGCTCTTCGAATTATCCCAGCACCTTTTCCACCGCCGCTTGCAGCTTCTTCAGCCCTGCGTTCACATCCGCCCCGAGGTGCACGCGGATCGTACGGCGGTTGCGCTTAGTCAAGCTGAAGAAGTCGCCGAGCGCCTGCGCCGCCTTGAGCACCCCGAACGTGTACGGCTCGCCGGGGATCGGCAGATCCTCCGCATCGTCGGACGTGATCTGAATGAAGACTCCCGTGTTCGGCCCCCCCTTGTGCAGTTGCCCGGTCGAATGGAGAAAGCGCGGACCATACCCCAATGTCGTCGCCACCTTCTTTCTGTCCCGCACCCGCAGCCGGATGGCCTGCAGCGCCTGGTGTGACGCGTCGGTCCGTTCCACGTAGGCATTGACCGCAAAATAATCACCCGCCTGCACCCGCGCGAGGTGCGCTTTCAACGCGTCTTCCAGGGTTGACACGCCTTTGAGAGCTTGGCGATTCGTGGCATCCCCGTAGATTTTGACGCCGGAGGCGGTCAGGATCGGCTCTTCCTCCGGCAAGTGGCCGTTCTTCTTGTAGTCGTCCAGGAAGTTCTTCGTGTAGTCCTTGCTCTCCTGAACATTGGGTTGATCGAACGCATTGATGCCCAGTAGGGAACCGGCGACCGCTGTGGCGATCTCCCACAGGAAGAACTCCTCGCCCAGGTTGATCAGGTCCGCCAGCTCGATGCGGATCACCGGATGGCCGGCCTTCTCCAGCGCCGCCACCTTCGCATCCTGCGCTACGTCTGCTCCGGCTGTGTACCTGATATACGCGAAGAGCCGGTCCTGGCCGTACACCTCCGGCGGCCCCAGCGGCTCGTCGTCAACGGGCACAATGCCCTTCCCTTCCTTGCCGGTGCTCTCGGCGATGAGCTGCTCCATCCACGCGCCGAGGTCCCAGATCGCCGGCGAGGTGACGAACGTGATCTTGTCCCGGCCCTGCTTGGCCAGCTCCCCCATGACGACGCCGAGCACCACGCCGGGGTTGTCCTCCGGCGGCACGCAGGAGTCGCAGCTATGGCGCATTCGCTCGGCGCGATAGAGCAGGTGCTCGACGTTGACGCCCATGATGGCGGCCGGGACTATGCCGAAGTTGGACAGCGCCGAGTAGCGCCCGCCGATGTCCGGCACGCCCGGAAGGATATCGCGGAACTTGCTCTCCTGCGCCAGCTTCTCCAGCAGCGAGCCGGGGTCGGTGATGGCAATGAAGTTTTCGCCAGCTCGGTCGCCCTTGACCTTCCGCATGCGCTCGAAGAAGTACCGGCAGAAGACCAGCGGCTCGGTGGTTGTGCCGGACTTGCTCGCGACGATGCACAGGGTCTTCGCCAGGTCCACCCGCTTCTCGAAACTTCGCACCTGGGCCGGCACGGTACTGTCGAGCACGTGCAGCTCCGGATAGCCGGGTACGACGCCGAAGGTCATGCGGAAGACTTCGGGGCAAAGGCTGCTGCCTCCCATGCCCAGAAGCAACGCATGCTTGAAGCCCGCCGTACGCACCGATTCGGCGAGGCCCTTGATGCGTGGCAGGTGGTGCATCTGTTGTTCCGTGATGTGCAACCAGCCGAGCGCGTTACGGATGATCTTCTGGTGGATGGGGTCCGTGTGCCACAGCGTGGGGTCCTTGGCCCAGAGCCGGCGGACGAAGTCGGTCTGCCGCAGCTCCTTGAGCTTGGCCTGCACGTCTTTGTCCAGCGCGCCCAAGGCATAGGTCTGCCGGCTGAGCTTCGGACCGAGCAGCTCTTCCCGCTTGCGGCTGATGACGCTCATGATCTGGCGGAGTTGCGCAAACGGATTCATAAGTGAAAAGGATATTCCAACGAGCGTGTCTTGTCCATTAGCTAGACACCCTTGCCGTTGCGGAATCAGTCTGATAAGCTCAGTCCATCCGCTCGAAGGTTCCTTCACGGAAGGAGGCAAGTCCGATGGGTGAAGTGGATGAAGCCGCGGCTCCGGCGAGAAAGATCGAAGATCCGTCTGCGCTGAATGTCGATCCCGACAGGGGTGAGCGTCTCTACAAGTCGGCCATCATCCACACCAAGCAAGGGACGACCTATCGCATGGTGGCCAAGATGCTGCCCATCGGCAAGCTGGACATCGTCCATTACGCCTGCGATCTTCTTCCCGACGGCACGCCGGAGGGCAAGCGGCGGGTCAACCGCATCCTTGCCGTTCTCCCCCAACGGTTCGACAGCGAGATCGCCTACATCCAGAAAGTCGCCAAGGGGAACGGCGAAGAGGTGCAGGCGGTCTGGGTGCACGACCTGACGGGCCTGCCGGACCTGGTCACCCAGGCCAACAGCCTCGAAGAGTGGACCAAAAAGCAGGCGGCGGAGATAAACAAGAAGCCGTCATAGCTTCGCGGGTCCTGTTACCGATCGGCCGCTGCCGTGCTCGCTCCGCCAAGGGCAAGCAAGTCGCGGCGCGCGTCGCGGCTTGGATCGGCACCACCCGCTACGCATGACGGCTTCTAGCTGCGTGTCCCCTTTTTAATTTAAAAAATCATTACCCTAGATCGCTTGGTTTCCGCCGGTGCGGAGATGATGACGAACTCGAGTTCGCGATGGGCGTCGCGCAGCGCTGCTTCCACTGCTTCCGGTGTCTCCCCGCGCGCGATGAGGAAGCCGAGATAGCGTGTTCCCTCCGGGAGCGGCACCAGCTCGTCCCCCAGCTGTGCAGTGATCTCCAGATCTTCGATCCCCGGCACGGCCAGCGCCTTCTCCAGCCCACGGACTTCCTCCAGCATCCCGGCGCGAGGGATCGGCAACATCATGACGCCGGCGGCTCTGCCCTCGCGATCGAGCGAGGGGATGTCCATGCGCAGGGCATGGCATAGAATCACTTCTTCAAGGGACAGGCCGGCGACGAAGCGCAACGTCTGGGAGCACCGGCCACCGATCGAGCGCGCGGCAATCTCGATGACCCACACGCCGCGATCGCTCACGCGCAGTTCGCCGTGCACCGGTCCCTCTCCTAGTCCAAGCGCCCGCGCCGCCCGCGCCGCGCAGGACGTGACCTCCCGCTGAACGGCCGCCGGCAACCGAGACGGCGTGACGTAGATCGTCTCTTCGAAGAACGGCCCATCCAGCGCGTCCGGCTTGTCGAACAGGGCCAACACCCGCAGCTCGCCGTTGGTAAGCAGACCTTCCAGCGCCACTTCACGTCCCGGCACGAAGTCTTCCACCAAGATCTTGCCAGCGCCCTCTCCCAGAGTCTCCCCTCCCAGCTTCTCGAGCAGGGCCGCCACCCGGTGAAACGCCGCCACGAATTCGTCGCGGTCGTTCGCGCGGATCACGCCGCAACTGGCGGATAAGCTGATCGGCTTCACCACGCACGGAAAAGCGATCTTCTCGGCGATGGCCGCGGGATCGTCGTCAACGGAAAACAGGGCGAAGCGTGGCACCGGCAGGCCCTGCGCGTGCAAGAGCTCCCGCATGCGGTGTTTGTTGCGCGCCGCGGCCACGGCCGTCACGGGGTTGTGCGGCAGCCTCAACGCCGCCGAGATCACGGCCGCGACCACTGTCGTGTGGTCGTCCACGCCGACCACGACGTCAATCGGAGTGGTGCGGGCGAACTCGAGGACCGAGCGGACCGCCTCCTCCAAATCATGCATTTTGAGCGGGAGGAAGGCCGCGTCACCCAGATCCTCCAGCATGGCGGCCCTCTTCGAGCCGACCACCACATCCAGTTTGAGCTTGCGAGCCGCATCCAAGAACGCCTCAGCCCGGTAAGTCGTAGTAGGGAGCAGCAGGAGAAGTCTTGGCATTGTAACCCTGATAGTTTAGAGCGGGTGGCGCCGAGCGGGCGCCCGGGCGGAGCGCAGCGACTTGCTTGCCCTTGGCGGAGCGAGCACGTCCGGGCTGCTCGGCGACAGGACCCGCTCGACTCTTAGACTAGCGCACCGCACGCGACTTATGAAAGGCCTCCAACTGCCGGTTCGCCTCCACGATCGCGGCGAGTTTACTCACCACGTCCGCAACGTTCGATCCGGGAATCGCATAGTAACCTTCGTCGTCCCCCAGTCCGGTGTACACGCGGTTGCCGATGCAGCCGAAGCTCGTGGCCGCCAGCCCGGACTGCAAGGCTTCCGGCAGCACCGCGCACGTGGGCCGCCCCATCGTCGCGCCGCCACCGGCTACGCCGGCCGCCTGTGCCGCTTCCGCCAGCAGCATGAGCTGCTTGACGGTCCCGCGTACCAGCACGACATCCGGCTCGAACGGCGCGCGGGCCAGCGGGGCGTAGAGCGCGACGCCGAACGGGCCCTGGCGGCGCGGGATGGACGGAATCTCCTCCATCTTGATGTACTGCATCTGAACCATGGTCTGCACGAGACCGTTGAGCTCCTTCGCCACCTCCGGGGGAAGATCCACGCCATGCGTGTGCGCGCCCACCGGACAGGTATAGTGGTCCGCCGCCTCGGTGTAGAAGACCTTCCCCTCCGCGGCCAGCCGCCAGTACCCGCATCCTGCCGGCGCCGGCGCATCAATGCGAGCAATTCCCGCCGGAGCCGCGGCGGGGAACGCGATCGCCACCGGTGGCAATGCCAACCCGAGGAGTTCCTGCAACTGCGTGCCCTGTGTCGTGCGATCCATATCGTGCCTCCTCAAACCTCGCCACATCCCTTCGTGTGGAGCGGATGCAGTTGGCGTTCCGTCGGCTCCGCGCAGCAAAACCACGGTTCGGTCAGCCGCGGGGGACGATGCCGATTACGCGATGGTGTTCGTGATGCCGTGGGAGCAGCAGGCTGCCGGTCTGCGAACCGATACGCGATCGCCCGCAGGCGATCGAATGTGGCTGCCGGATCTTCGCTGGTGCTCGCGGCGGCTTCCACGGCGGCGCTCACCTCCCGGTGGAGCTTATCCATACGCGGGTCCGGATGGGTCCACTGATACTGGAAGCCTGCTTGATCGAGCGGACCTAAGAACCGGCGGACGTCCGAACGAGTAAGCAAGGCGGAACCGGGCGGAACCAGCAGCCTGATCGTGTACTGCACCGGGTCCGTCGCCTCAACCAGATCGTGGGATTCGACGATGTCGAACAGCTCGAGATAGTCGTCGAGCGTCGCCCACGGGGTGAACGGCACAAACGACGCGCGCAGCGTGATCCCTGCCTGGCGGACGATCTCTAGCGCGGCAAACACATCCGCGCGTGTGTGCCCCTTCTCCAGTTTCGTGAGCACCAAGTCGCTGAAGGATTCCACCGCCGAAATCACGAAGAGGCACCCGAGTGATCCGAGCTCGGAGAAGATCGACCGATGCTTGAGGATGTGCTCGACCTTGGCCGTGAAGTCGAAGGTCACGCGGGGAAATTCGGCGCGCATCGCGCGCACGATGCTCAGCGAGTGACCGGGGCCATTCAGAAAATCAGGGTCGCCGAACGTGATGTGGGTCGCGCCGGCCCGGACCTGCCGCCGGATATCTTCCAGGACGACCTCCGCCGGCACGATGAAGAAGCGGCCTTCGTACACCGGCACGATGGGACAGTGGAGACAGTGGTGCAGGCATCCGCGGCTGGCCTCGACGTAGCCGACAACGTGCTGCGCGCCGTCGCGTTCAAGATGCGCGTACCGCTCCAATGGAGGCAGTCCATTCCGGCTTGGAACGGCAAACGGGAGGCGCTTCAGGTGCGGCCCGACAATCTTTCCCCGATGGCTGACCCCTTCGACGTGTTCGAGAGAGTCGCCTCGCTCCAGTGCTTCCAGGACTTGCACAAGCGGCGCTTCGTACTCCCCACCGATCACCGAGTCCGCGAACGGGAAGGGGCGCGTTGGGGTACCCGTTGCTCCTGGTTGCAACGGGTCATCTCGCCTGGGGCGGGCGGGTGAAAACAGTTCGAGTAAATACTCCGCATTCAGCGAGGCGTACAGGCCATAGAAACAAATATGGCACGAGGGATTCGTCTCGCGGACCAGTTCGGCCACGCGGACACCGAGGCGCAGGGCGGTGTGCATCGGCACAGAGATCCCGACGAACCGCGCTTGCTTGATCCGCTCCAGATCAACCTTCTCGACCGCGATGTCCAGACTTGCCGGCGCGTATCCTGCCTGCTCAAGGAACCCCATCGGCAGGGCGATCCCGATCGGCTGGTGCCCAAGCTCGTAGCACGAGACCAGCAGGATCGCACCCGGTTGCCGCAGCGAAGCCTTTACCAACACTCTCCCCTCTCAGTGAATATGAAGGATTCTACAGGAAGACCGGTGGGATTGTCTTCGTTGACATTGAATAGGGAGGGTGTTACCGTCCTGCCCATGTTGCAGACCCTCGCCATGACGCTGTCAATCGCGCTCGCCGTGCCGCTCGTCCACCCGCCGATCGGCCACGCTGCCTCCGTCAAGGTCGTGGCCACCTTGCCGATCCTCAAGGAGTTCGCCGAACAGGTGGGACGGGAACACGTGGAGGTCCAGAGCCTCATCACGGGATTGGAAAGCGAGCACTCGTATTCGCCCAAGCCCAGCGATCTCAGAAGCCTGGGCCAGGCCCATCTGCTGCTGGAGGTGGGATTGGGGCTGGAAGTCTGGGTGAGCGGGCTCGTCAAGAACGCCGCGAATCCCCAACTTCGGGTCATCACCACGTCCCAGGGAGTCGGCCTCATCCGCGACCACACGGTCGCGGCCGGCTCGTCCGCGTCGGGCAACCCGCACATTTGGCTGGACCCGGAGAACGCCAAGGTCATGGTCCGGCATATCGCGGAAGGCCTCATCGCGGTGGATCCCGAGCACAAGCAGGACTATCTGAATTATCTGGCCGACTACCTGCGTCGCCTGGACCAGGCGCAAAAGACCCTCCAGGAGCGCGTGGCCAGGCTCCAGGACCGGCGGATCATCACCCATCACCCGGCGTGGCCGTACTTCGCCCGGCGGTTCGGCTTTCAGATCGAAGGGAACATCATCCAGCAGGCAGGCATGGAGCCGAGCGCCGCCCACCTCGCGGAATTGACCCGGCTGATCAAGGACAACAAGGTCAAGGTCATCGTCTCCGAGCCGCAATTGAATCAGAAGATCGTGCAGGCGCTCGCAGGAGAGTCCGGCGCCCGGGTCGTGGTCCTCTCCCCGCTCCCCGGGACAATCAAGGGCACCGATTCCTACTTGTCGCTGCTTGAATACAACGTCTCACAACTCATCGCCGCCCTGCAATCATAGGCAGAGACCTATGCCGCATCCCCACCCGTCGCATACCCATCCCCATCACGCCGACCACGAGCACGGCAAACCTCTGATCCGGTTCGATCACGCGTCATTCCGCTACCCGCACGGCCCGGCGCTCGAGGACATCACGCTGGAAATCGCGGACGGCGAGTTCGTCGGCGTCATCGGCCCGAACGGGTCCGGCAAGACCACCATGTTGCGCGCCATCCTGGGATTGATGCCGCCCGCCACCGGGTCCCTCCAGATCTTCGACTGCGCCTGCCAGAACCTGCGGTGCCATCACCGCGCCCGGATCGGCTACCTCCCGCAGAAGCGCGCCGTGGACCCGAACTTTCCGATCACCGTGCGCGAGGCCGTGCTGATGGGACGCGCTGGCGCGATCGGCCTGTGGAAGCGGCCCGGGAAGGCGGACCTCGCGATCGTGCGACACGCGCTCGAGGACGTCGGCATGGAGGACTATGAAGACCACCCGCTCGGAGCGCTCTCGGGCGGCCAGCAGCAGCGCGTCTTCATCGCGCGGGCGCTGGCCCAGCATCCGCAAATTCTATTGTTGGATGAGCCGACCACGGGGATCGACACCACGACCCAACACAACGTGCTGGACCTGATCCAGCGGCTGCACGAGGAACTTCATCTCACCATCGTGCTGGTCTCGCACGACATCAACCTGATCGCGCCGCTGGCGGAACGCCTCGCCCTGCTCAAGACCAGGCTGTACGCCCTGGGACCAGCCAAGCAGGTCCTCACCAAGGAGATCCTGGCCCAGGTGTACGGGCCGCAGATCCTGACCACCGACACCGGACACGTCATCGTCGCAGACCACCATCACAACTGATGGTCGATTTCCTCACGCTCGGGTTTTTCCAGCGCTCACTGATGGCGGCGGCCCTCACCGGCGGGGTCTGCGCCGTGATCGGCGTCTTCGTGGTGCTGCGGGGGCTGGCCTTCATCGGCGCCGGAATCGCCCACGCGGCGTTCGCCGGTGTGGCGCTAGCCTACCTAGTCGGCGGCCCGCCGATGCCGTTCGCCATTGCGTTCGGCCTGGGGACGGCCTGGATCACCGGGCTGCTGGAAGAGCAGGGACGCATGAAGCTCGACGTGAGCATCGGCATCTTCTACACCGCCACCATGGCGCTGGCGATCCTCTTCATCGGCCTGATGAAGACCTACAACGCGGAGGTGTACGGGTACCTGTTCGGCAGCATCCTCTCGGTGACGGCCGACGAGCTCAAACTGACCGCCGGTCTGGCTACAGTCGTGGTCGGTCTGCTGGCCCTCTTCGCCAAGGAGTTCTTCTTCCTCGCCTTCGATCAGGAGATGGCCGAAGCGTCAGGGGTGCCGGCGCGGCGCTTCTTCTTCCTGCTGCTGACCCTCGTGGCGCTCACGATCGTCGTCTCGCTCAAGACCGTCGGCGCGATCCTGGTCTTCGCGCTGCTGCTGATCCCGGCGGCCACCGCGTATCAACTGACGTCCAGCCTGCGCCGGATGATGGCTTACTCGGTGGCGATCGGCGTGCTCGTCTCCGTCGCCGGCGTCCTGTTGTCGTTCCAATTTGACCTGCCGGCCGGTCCGGCCATCGTGCTCCTAGCCACAGGCGTGTTCTTTCTCGCCGTCGCGTTCTCTCCCAAACGGGCGCCCAAGCCCGCACTCTCCTGAAACGCCTCGCGCATCGCCTTCACCGAACGCTTCCTGACGTCGGGCCTACGGTCGTTCGTTTCCAGACATAGCTGCCGCCCCATTCGCGCGGCGGGATGCCGTTCTTCTTGCCGACTCGTGTGTACCACCAGACGCCTCTGGCCTGTGAACCATCCTCGGACAGCACCAGTTCGAACCCGCCTTCACGGTCATTACCGGACTGATGCCAGGTGCCCTGCCACTTTTGTCCGGCGATCACGGCGGTCACGATCCGGCCGCTCTGCCAGGAATAGACACCATTGCCGTGCCGATCGAGCGTGGCCTTGTACGACTTGTCCTCCTCCTGCACCTCCCATTCGCCGCTGAGATTCGGTATCCGAACCACGGAGCCGGCTGTCACTGTCGGCTGTCCCGACGCGCACGGAACCGGATCGGACACTGCCAGCGAAGAAACCTCAGCGCGGAAGGACTCATGCCACGCAGTCAGGAGCCATTCGCCGTGTCGGCGCTCGAGCACGCCGGTTTCGCGCAACGGAAGCACCATCCGGCGCTGCTCTGAGCCGGCCCCGATATAGCGGATGTAGTTGAGTTCCATCGCGAACCAGGCGACGTCGCCACGGGTCCACACCTTTAACGCAATGATCGGGATCTCGAGCCGCGTCACCGCCCTGAACTCCTCCAGCATCTCTCGCTCGAACTGGGACCAGCCCACATACTTTCGCCCCCCGATGGTGTAGCCCACGATGTCTACATCATGGGCCATGTACCGGGCCAGCGTGGATACATCCTTGTCGGCATTCGCCTGCACCAGGGCGCGCAACGTTTCCTCCGGGCCTGTTATTTCCGCCGCGAGTCCGGGTGTCCCCAACAACAGCAGAACCAGCAAGCCGTACCCCGCCGCTGACATCATCTTCTTCATAGCAGTTCTCCTCACATCACGATTGGCAAATCCTGTACTTTTATAATCTAGCAAGCGCCTGAGGTCAGCACGGTGGTCTGATCCTGCGAAGCCGAGACCCAGTACGCGGCCAGGCGGGCCATGCCGGGGGTCTCGTCAAGGATTACCTCCAAGAGCAACGCGACTTCCGGCGCACTGATCGCGTGACTTGGGGCCAGATACCATCGCGGGATTCCCCTGCGTTCAGCCTGATCGGCTGGCTCGAAATACCCGGTCAGCTCGCCGTTCACGTACGCCGTCTCGAGACGATCGAGATAGTCCTCAACGGTATCCCAGTCCCAGCGAGTGGCCGGGTTCAACCGTTCCGTTGCCTCCAGCTTATTCCACATCGCCCACCCGACGAACACGCCCCACGTCTCATTCAACGCGTCCCAGCCTTCCCGCTCGCTGATCCGCCGCTTCTCGAACCTCCCCTTCCTGGGCGCGCTTTTCTGAGTGGCGGTCGGGCTGATCTCGACCACGGAATAGCGACAGACCACGAACCGCTTCGCTTCTGCGTACAGCCGTGCCCCCTGTGGCGTCATCCTGGGCGTGCCGGAAGCGAACTCCACGTAGTCGAAATAGGCGTGGAACAGCTCGTGATAGATGGTCGCCAGATCGCGGTTTCCGATCTGCCGGAGGGACCGCAGCCGTTTGCCTTGGTTGCCTTCCGACAGATTGAGGTGGAAGACCATGCGGTGGCCATCCGGATGGTATTCCGCCGCCACGTTCTTCAGATCGGCGAACTCCAGCTTCACGAACTCCAGCGGCAGGAGGCGGAGAAACCGGGACGGCAGTCCCATCTCGGCCGCTTCCCTGGTGAGCCGAGCCCACTCCCCTTGCAGATCCGGCACCGGCCCGGCCTGGACGATTGGTGCAAGAAAGAAGAGCATGGCTACGACAAGAGTCCCTTTGCTAATCGCGGAACTCATCTTCGTCGATCAGGGACCAGGA
>Ga0209158_1000463_pt1 | contig 30564 bp, 31 predicted proteins | sample GraSoiAngelo_140_FD_185897 | JGI IMG/M metagenome (GOLD analysis project Ga0209158, IMG submission 185897) | Grasslands soil microbial communities from the Angelo Coastal Reserve, California, USA - 14_0929_12_30cm (SPAdes) (version 2) | ecosystem: Environmental > Terrestrial > Soil > Grasslands ...
TCACGAACACGATGACGTTGTTGACGTTGGCCGATTCCTTGATGCCGATCACGAGCAGCGTGGTGATGATGGCGATGATGATGATGGCCGGGAGGTTGAACACCGCCGTCACGTGCGGCAGGGTGTTGGGGTCGATCCCGCGGGCGGTCACGGTTTGCAACAGCGCGTCGGTCACCGCCTTCCAGCCCTGGTCCGGGATGTGGATGAGCTGCGTGCCGCGGGCGGCCGAGAGGGCGGCGGGCACGTCCAGGCCGACGTCGTGCAGGAACGACACGACGTACCCGGACCAGCCGATGGCGACCGTGACCGCGCCGAGCGCGTATTCGAGCACCAGATCCCAGCCGATGATCCACGCGAACAGCTCGCCCAGCGTGGCGTAGCCGTACGTGTAGGCGCTGCCGGCCATGGGCACGAGCGAGGCGAACTCGGAGTAGCACAGCGCCGCGAAGATGGACGCGACGCCCGCCAGCACGAAGGAGAGTACCACGGCGGGCCCGGCGTTCAGAGCCGCGACCGTGCCGGTCAGCACGAAGATCCCCGTGCCGATGATGGCGCCGATCCCGAGCATCGTGAGGTTGAGCGCGCTGAGGGCGCGCTTCAGGGAATGATCGGTCAGCGCCTCGGTCTGCAGGTCGGTGATACTCTTCCGTCGGAGCAGATTCATGCGCGCCTCGTGCGAGGGAGAGAATCGGCCGTATCGGAGAGACGGGCGCTACAGTAGGCCCCGGCCCCCCGACCTGTCAAGCCGCGCAGATCGTCAGATGCTGTAGTTGGGTGCTTCCCGAGTGATCACGACGTCGTGCGGATGCGACTCGCGCAGCCCCGCAGTGGTGATCTGGATGAATTCGGTTTCGGTCTGGAGGGCCGCGATGTCGCGCACGCCGCAGTATCCCATCCCGCTGCGCAGCCCGCCCGCCATCTGGAAGATCACGTCGGAGACTGGCCCCTTGTACGGCACGCGCGCCTCGATCCCCTCGGGGACGAGCTTGGACGGCGAGACCTCGCCCTCCTGGAAGTAGCGGTCGGCCGAGCCTTCCTCCATGGCGCCCAGGCTCCCCATGCCCCGGATCACCTTGAAGCGGCGTCCTTCGAGCAGGAACGATTCGCCCGGGCTTTCCTCGGTGCCCGCGAGCATCGAGCCCATCATCACGCTGCAAGCACCGGCGGCGAGCGCCTTGACGACGTCGCCCGAGTACTTGATGCCCCCGTCAGCGATGACGGGCACCTCGCCCGCGCCTCGGACGGCGTCGAGAATGGCGGTGACTTGTGGGACCCCGACGCCCGTCACGACGCGCGTGGTGCAGATCGAGCCCGGCCCGACCCCAACCTTCACCGCGTCGACGCCGCGCTCGACCAGCGCGCGCGCGCCTGCCTCGCTCGCCACGTTGCCGCCCACGATCTGGGCGTCGGGAAACGCGTCGCGCAGGCACGCCACGGTGTTGAGCACCGCTTCGGAGTGACCGTGCGCCGAGTCCACGACGAGCACGTCGCACCCCGCGTCGACCAGCGCGCGCGCACGCGACAGCGCGTCCGCGGCGCCGCCCACCGCCGCCGCCACCCGCAGCCGGCCGTGCTGGTCCTTGTTGGCGTCGGGGTGCCGCCGCCGTTTGAAGATGTCCTTGATGGTGATGAGGCCGCGCAGGATTCCCTGCTCGTCGACGACCGGCAGCTTCTCGATGCGGTGCTTGGCGAGGATCCGCTCCGCTTCCTCGAGCGTCGTGCCGACGGGTGCCGTGACGAGGCGCTCGCGCGTCATCGCCGCGCGAAGCGGGCGGTCGAGCTCGCGCTCGAACTGGAGATCGCGGTTGGTGATGATACCGACCAGGCGCCCCGCGTCGTCCACGACCGGGACGCCGGAGATGCGAAACCGCTCCATCAGCCGCACCGCCTCCCGCAGCGGGCGGTCGGGGCCGAGGGTGATGGGATGGAGGATCATCCCGGACTCGCTGCGCTTCACGCGGTCCACCTCGGCCGCCTGGCGGTCGATCGGCATGTTCTTGTGAATCACGCCGATCCCGCCCTCGCGCGCGATCGCCATCGCCATCTCCGACTCGGTCACCGTGTCCATCGCCGCCGAGACGAGCGGCAGGTTGAGCGGGATGCCCCGGGTGAAACGCGAGCGGACATCGACGTTCCGCGGATGCACGCTCGAGTGCCGCGGAACGAGCAGGACGTCGTCGAAGGTGAGGGCGGTACCCGGGCGGAAGGTTCCCATGGCGAAAGTTACTGGGGCGACGGCGGTTCCTCAACCTTCTCGGGCGGCTTCTTCCCGGCCTCGTCCACAGCCGCCTTCCCCGCGGCCGCGAACTTCTCGAGAATCCTCCCCGCTTTTCCCACCGCGTCCATCGTCCCGCGGATGATGTTCACCGGGACGCGCCCCGCGCGCAGCGTGTCCTCGAGCGTCTCGGCCACCCTCTGGAACGGTGCGGCCCCGGCGGGACGCTCGGCGTACTTCGACTCGAGAAATTCCACGTAGTCGAGCACCTGGTAGGCCTTGTCTTCGGGCAGCGCTTCCAGCTTGCGCTGCAGCCGGTCGCGCAGGATCTCGTTCATGGCAGCGTCTCCAGCGACATGAGGTCGAGCACCGGGTTGCCGAGGAACCGGGTGCGACCGGCGCGTACGCGCGCGGTGACCTGGACGGTCGCGAGTGGGGTGAGGGCGTCGAGCTGGGCCCGCTTCGCCTCGGGAACGACGACGTACACGAAGCCGCGCTCGGGGAGCGGGCCCCGCGCGAGCAGGTACATCGCGCCGTTCGGAATGTCGGGGCGGAGCTCGTCGGCCCTCTGCACCGCGATGAACTGGAGCGTCCACCGCAGCACCTGCCCCACGTAGCGCTGCGGCTCGGCGCGCAGCTCGGCCGCGGAGACGCCCACCAGCACGCCGGCGGGCGCGGCCTGGAGGTCGCCGCTCCGCACCCACCCGTCGATCTCCACCCGCGTCCAGTCGCCCGAGCGCCCCAGCACGCGCAGCGGAGCGGAGGGCGCGAGCGTCCCCGTCGGCGCCCCCTCGGGCGCGCGGTACAGCACCGTGCGCCGCGCCGACTCGACGTGCGACGGATCGGGGGCAGCGGGACTCGTATCGGGTTGACCGACCCCCGGGCCACGCCCGGGGGTTGCCGTAACCCCGGGGCTCCGCCCCGGGGTCAGCCGCGCCGGCGTGGTGTCCGAGTCGGCGGCCATGCGCGAGCTCGCCACCTGGGCGACCGCCTCGACATCGCCCTTCTGCACCCAGCCCGTGCGGGTGACGTGCACCCACCGATCCATGCCGCCGTCGCTGACCCGGGTGAGCAGAAACCCCTGCGGCAGCTTCCCGACCAGCGCGCCGGCCGGGGCCGAGCGCAGGTTCTCCTCGGGCGCGCGGGTGACCGCCAGGTCGAACCCGGCGCGCGGCGTCGGTCCCACCGACGTCGCGAAGATCCAGCCCTCGAGCGTGACGGCAAGCCAGTCGCCCTGCGCATCGCCGCCCGCGACCTGCGCGCCCCGGGCGAGGCGCGCCAGGCGCTTGCCGCCCGCCTCCTGGAAGAACCAGGCGCCGTCGGTGGTGATGCGGTAGCGCGCTTGGGCGGCCAGCGACGCATCCGGCGCGGAGGGCCCGAGCCAGAAGACAACTGGTAGGGCGCGGAGGGCCCGACTAAATTGCATCGCTCTCAAATATGGCTAAGAGGGATGGGCCGCGCACCCCGGTCGTCTTGATCGTGCTCGATGGCTGGGGCTTCCGTCCCGGCCGCGAGGGAAACGCCGTCGAGCTGGGCGACACGCCCACCTGGCACCGCCTCTGGGCCAGGGCGCCGCACACACTGCTCGACGCCTCGGGACTTCCCGTAGGACTGCCCGCTGGACAAATCGGTAACAGCGAGGTCGGACATTTGAATCTCGGCGCCGGACGAGTGGTGCCGCAGGACATCGTGCGCATCTCGCAGACGATCGAGTCGGGGGAGTTCTTCCGGTTGCCGGCGCTCGTCGAGCTGTGCCGCGGCGTGAAGCGACGCGGCGGCACGCTCCACTTGATCGGCCTGCTCGGGAACGGCGGCGTGCACGCCCTCGATCAGCACCTCGTGGCCGCGATCGCGCTGGGCCACCAGCACGAGCTGCCGGTCGCGATCCACGCCTGGCTCGATGGGCGGGATACGCCACCGCAGTCGGCGCTCGGGTTCATGCAGGAGATGCTCGAGGGGCTCGGGGATCCCCTCATCTCCACCGTCGTCGGCCGCTATTACGCCATGGACCGCGACAAGCGCTGGGAGCGGACCAAGATCGCCTACGACGCCATGGTCCACGGGGTGGGCGCGCCCGCCCCCGACCCGGTCGCGGCGATCCGCGCGGCATACGAAGCGGGCGAGACCGACGAGTTTGTGAAACCGCGAGTGATCACGGGGACGCCGCGCATCCGCAGCGGTGACGGCGTGTTCTGCTTCAACTTCCGCGCCGACCGCATGCGGCAGATCGTGCGGGCCTTGGCACTCGACGGCTTCGACGCGTTCGACACCGGCACGCGGCCGTCGGTCGATCTCGTCACGATGACGCAGTACGACGAGACGTTCCCCTTCCCGATGGCGTTCGGGCCGATGGTGCTGTCGCAGATCGTCGCGCAGGTGTTGTCCGACCACGGCAAGACGATGTTTCGCACCGCGGAAACCGAAAAGTACGCGCACGTCACCTACTTCTTCAACGGCGGCCTCGAGACGCCGTACCCCGGCGAGGAGCGGCTGCTCGTGCCCTCGCAGAAAGTGGCGACGTACGATCTCATGCCGGAAATGAGCGCGGCCGGCGTGACCGACGTGCTCTGCAAGGCGATCCGCGCTCGCCACCACGACTTCATCCTCTGCAACTACGCCAACGGGGACATGGTCGGTCACTCCGGGGTACTACCCGCGGCGGTCAAGGCGGTCGAGACGGTGGACCAGTGCCTCGCGCGCGTCTTGGAGAGCGCCGAGCAGGCCGGCGCCACGCTGCTCATCACCGCGGATCACGGCAATTGCGAGCTGATGATCGACCCGACGACCGACGGCCCGCACACCGCCCATACCACGAACCCCGTCCCTTTCCTTATTGTCGGGGACGAGGCCACCACCCCGCTCCGGCACGGCGGCGCCCTGCGCGACGTCGGGCCCACGGTGCTACGGATGCTGGGGCTCGAACCGCCGCCCGAGATGACGGGGCGGGATCTGAGAGAGACGGACTGACCGTATGGAACGATGGAACGATGGAACGTGCCGTGGGACGAAGCGCTGGAGCGCGATGGTTCTCCTTGCCATCGTTCCATCGTTCAATCTGTCCGCCCAAGTTGGCCATGAGCCGAGTCACTCACCCTACCACGATGTCCGCCGCGGCGGGGTCGGCGTGATCACCTTCGGCTATCTGGGTGGCTCGCGGGGAGGCCCGGGGGTCGGAATTTCGGATGGGCCGACCGGCGGGCTGCGTTACGAGGTGGCCTTCGGAAACGCGCTGGGCGCCTCGCTCGGGATCGCCTACGCGCAGACGACGCGGTTCGTCGTGGACCCGACCAAGGACTCGCTGTCGCGGCGGACCGGCCCCTTCGATACCGACGTGGTGCTCGCCGACGTGGGGCTGCAGCTCGCCCTCACCGGTCGTAAGACGTGGCACGGCTTCGCGCCCTACGTGGGCGGCGCGCTCGGCGTGGCGATCGGCGGCGGGTCACCGCCCGATCCGAGCAGCTACGACTTCGGCACCAAGCTCACCGTGGCGCCGGGAGCGGGGCTGCGCTGGTATCCCGCGCGGCGCGTGTCGGTCCGCACCGATTTCCGGCTCGTGTTGTGGCGGCTCAAGTACCCCCTCGACTACAAGCAGCCGTCCCCCATCGACGGCAGCCGGGTGCTGCCGCTCACCGCCCCCCTCACTGAGTGGACGGCCCATCCCTGGATCACGATCGGCCTGGGGTGGACTTTCTAGGGGAGGGACTGCGGCGCGCCCTCGCCCTCTTGCTGGGGGGCGACGCCGAAGTGAGCGGCGTCGTCTTCCTCACCTTGAAGGTCGCCGTCACGGCCACGCTGACCGCGTGCGCCATCGGTCTCCCGCTCGGCTTTTTCCTGGCGACCCGTCCGTTCTGGGGCCGCCGCGCCGCGTTCACGCTCGTCAACACGGCGCTTGCCTTCCCCACCGTTGTCACCGGATTGCTACTGTTCGGCCTCCTGTCCCGGCGCGGGCCGCTGGGGGGCCTGGGGTGGTTGTACACGTGGCAGGCGATTGCGCTGGGCGACGTCTGCATCGCGCTTCCCATTGCTGCGGCGCTGTCCGCCGCCGCAGTGCAGGGAGTGGACCCGCGGATCCGCCGCACCGCCCAGACCCTGGGCGCCTCGGCGTGGCGCACGGCGTGGGCGGTCGCACGCGAAGCACGCTTCGCCCTGGCGGCCGTGATCACCGCCGCCTTCGGTCACGTCATCGCGGAGATCGGCTCCGCCATGATCGTGGGCGGCAACATCCGTGGCTCTACCCGGACGTTGACTACGGCCATCGCGCTCTACACCGGCCAGGGCGACTTTGGGTTGGCACTGGCGCTCGGTGTCATCCTGCTGGTGCTCGCGCTGCTCGTCAACATCGCCCTGCAGGTGCTCCAGGGCCAAGGCCATGCTTGAGCTCGTGGGCGTGCGCCACCGCTATGCGGCGCGCGTGGTGCTGGACCTGGAGCGGTTCGCGATCCCGCCGGGAGCGCTCATCGCGATGGTGGGACCAAACGGCTCGGGCAAGAGCACCCTGCTCCGGCTGCTGGCCCTGCTCGAGCGGCCGACCGAGGGCGAGGTGCGGCTCGACGGCCGGGCCGTCTCCGGCGGGCCGGCGCGCGTCCGGCCCGGCACGGTAGCCCGCCGCTCGGTCACGCTGGTCGAGCAGCGGCCGATCCTGTTGCAGGGAACGGTCCGTGATAATCTGGGATTCGGGTTACGGGCGCGAGGGATGAGACGCACTGAAGTGAACCGGGTGACAGAAGACGTCGCCGCGCGGCTCGGCGTGACACCGCTGCTCGAGCGCCGCCGCCACGAGCTGTCGGAAGGCGAGGTGCAACGCGTGGCCGTAGCCCGCGCGCTCGCCGTCGAGCCCCGGGTGCTGCTGCTCGACGAGCCGGTGAGCTCGGCCGACCGCGCGGCGGCGCAAACCTTGTACGCCGCACTCCGCGAGGAGCGCCGCCGCCGGCCGCTCGCGATCTGCCTCGCGTCGCACCAGCTCGAGGACGCCTACCGCTGGGCGGACGACGTGCGCGCCCTCGCTGAGGGGAAGCTCTCACCCGTGACACCGGAAAATCTGTTTCGCGTCGAGCTGCCGCTTACCGGCGCGGGGGACCTGAAGCACGTGCGCGTCGGCGCGATCGAGATCGCCGCGATGACCGACAAGACCGGGCCCGCGATCCTCGCGGTGCCGCCCACCGACATCCTGGTGAGCCGGGAGCCCCTCGCGTCCTCGGCGCGGAACGTGTTCCGCGGACGGGTCATCCGGCTCGCCCGGCAGCGCGCCGGAGCGGTGCATGTGACGGTGGACGTGGGGGTGGAGCTCGTCGCGGTGGTGACCGAGGAGGCCGCCCACGACCTCCAGCTCATGCCGGGCGGCCCCGTGGTGCTCGCGTTCAAGGCCAGTGCGGTACGGGTGTTCTAGCGATGCCGATCAGCTATCTTACGCGTATCGTTGAGTTTACCGCGACGCACCGGATCCGGCGGGCCGACTGGACCGACCAGCAGAACCGAGCCGAGTTCGGCAAGGCGGCCGTGGATCACGGCCACCGCTACCAGTGTCGCGTCACAGTGCAGGGGCGGCTCGAGCCGGAGGCGGGCGGAGTGATGAGCCTGGCTGCGCTCGACGCCCTGCTCGCCGAGGAAGTGACCGGGCGGCTCGAGGGCCGCAGCATCAACGACGCGTTGCCCGAGTTCGCGGACGGCCGCCGTCTCGCCACCGGTGAAGCCCTGGCGGTGTACGTCTGGGAACGACTCGCCCCGCGGCTGCCCGCGGGCGTGACATTGCACGCGGTGCGCGTGCAGGAAGGGCCCCATCTCTACTCCGAATACTTCGGCGAAGCCTGAGCCCCACTTGCCCGGCTCGCGTCGCGGCCGGATGCTCGCCGACTCGGCCGTGGTCGAGGAGTGGCCCGTGTGGCTCGAAGTGAACGGGGCACCGGCGGTGACGTGGATGTGCACGCCCGACCAGCTGGAAGAGCTGGCGACGGGATGGCTGCACGGCGAGGGCTACATCGAGACGCTCGACGACCTCATCAAACTCCGCCCCTGCGCGACAGACCTCGGTTTCTGGGCGGAAGTGAAACCGGAGCGGGTGACGCTGGTGAAGGGTGACCAGCGCCGCCCGGTGCTGGCGTCGGGGTGCGGCGCCGTCTCCACCTTCCTGGCCCATCCGCCCGCGGTGCGGCACGCCCCCGCCCAGCGCGAGCCGCCTTTTCCGGAGACGCTGCGGGCGCTCTTCAAGGAGCTGTTCGCCCGCGGCACGCGTTACAACGAAACCGGGGGGATCCATGCCGCCGCGCTCACCGACGACGCGACGCTCCAGTTCCACGCCGAAGACATCGGGCGGCACAACGCGGTGGACAAGGTGATCGGCGCCGCCGTGATCGCACGGCAGCCGATCGCCGGCCGGGGGCTGCTCGTCACGGGCCGTATCTCGGCCGAGCTGGCGCACAAGGCGGCCCGCGCCGGGCTCGCGTACGTCGCGACACCGAGCGTGCCGTCCACCCTCGCGCTCACCGTCGCCCAGCGCGCCGGCATGGTGCTGGTCGGGCGCGCGGTGAGCGGGACGCCCCACATCCATCGGCCGGACGCATGACCCCGGAGGCGCTGCGCGCCCTCCTGCGGGAAACGAAGACGATCGCAATCGTGGGGCTGTCGCCGAAGCCCTGGCGAGCGAGCCATCAAGTGGCGCGCTACCTCCAGCAGGCCGGCTACAAAATCGTACCGGTGAACCCCGAGCACGACGCCGTGCTCGGCGAACCGAGCCACCCGTCCCTCGCTGCCGCGGCGGCCACGCACCCGATCGACCTGGTGGACGTGTTTCGGCGCAGCGAGTTCGCGGGTCCTATCGTGGACGACGCGATCGCCCTCAAGCCGCGCCTGATCTGGTTACAAGTCGGCGTCGTGGACGAGGCGGCGGCGACGCGCGCCCGGGCAGCAGGCATCCCGTTCGTCATGGATCGCTGCCTCATGGTGGACCACCAACTGCTCGAGGTGTGATGCGCCTCTTCGCGTGCGTGACCATCGCCGCTGTTTCGCTGGCCCCGGCTCCCCTCCCCGGGCAAGCGCCCAGCGCGCCGCGCCTCTACCTGTCGATGTTCGGCGGGTACCGCACCGCGCGCCACCTGTGGACAAGCTCCGGCCAGCCGTTCCTGGTGCAGACGCCCATCGGCCCGAACCCGGGGCAGTACGATACCCTCGACTTGCAGCACGACGTCGCCCCCGGGTTCGTGATCGGCGCCGCGGGCACGTACTTCCCCCGTCCGAACCTCGGCTTCGAAGGTGAGATCGCCTTCCTCGGTATGGGCGTCGAGAGTCGCTGTGCGATCCGGCAGTATCAACCCCCGCCCTCGGGCGATATCGACCCCGAGCTATGCACGTCCTTGAACGGAGCGACCAACTCGCTCAGCGCGGTGAGCTTCTCCGCCGGGGTCGTCGGGCGGCTGCGGCCGGACAAGGCGACGTACCCCTACGTGCGCGCCGACATTGGGGTCGTGGCGCGCACGCGCAGCACGATCGAGCTGATCGGGACCTTCGCCGACACGGCGCGCAACGCGCTCGAGGAATTCATCGTCGTCGGCGACAGCGTTCCCAACAAGACGCGGGCGCACTTCACTTTCGCCGTGGGGCTGGCGCTCTCCCTCGGACCCGCCTCCCAGCTGCGGCTCGAAGGCCGGGACGTCGTCACCAGTCTCGACCGCGTGACCGGCCTCGCGGACCCCAGCCGCGGCACCTTGTACCCACCACATGCCGGTCGCAGCCTGCACAACTTCGCCTTCATCGTGGCGTTTGACGTGATCCTCGAGAAGCGGCGCGGGCGCCGCTACTGAGCATGCGCGCGGCCGTCCTCGCCGGCGGCGCGGCACGTCGCTACGGCGGCCGTCCCAAAGGGCTCGTCCCGCTCGGCGGACGACGCATCCTCGACCGCGTGGTGGACGCCGTCCAGACCGTCGCCGGCGAGCCCCCACTGCTCGTCGCCAACGCGCCCGACGGTCCGACGTGGCGTCCCGATCTCCGCACCGTGCCGGACGTGCGCCCGGGGTGCGGCAGCCTGGGTGGCATCTACACGGCGGTCGTGTCGGGCTCCGGCCCGGTGCTGTGCGTGGCGTGGGACATGCCGTTCGTCACTCCCGAGCTGTTGCAGGCGCTGCGGGACGGCGCCGCCGGTTGTGACGCGTTCCTTCCGGAGAGCGGCTCGCGCCGCGGGGTGGAGCCGTTGTGCGCCGTGTACGGCCCCGCGTGCGGCCCCGCCATCGAGCGCCAGCTGACCGGCGGCGACCTGCAGGCGATCGGCTTCCACCGGTCCGTGAAGGTCGGTACACTTTCCCTCGAGCGCGTGCGGGCGTTCGGCGACCCGGCCGTGCTGTTTTTCAACGTGAACACGCCGGAAGACCTGGAGCAGGCGGAGGCCCTGTGGCAGCGACGCGCATGATCTCGATCATCGGCCGCAAGAACGCCGGCAAGACCACGCTGCTCGTGGCTCTCGCGGCGGAGCTGGCGCGTCGCAAGTTCCGGGTCATGACCATCAAGCATGGCACCCACCGGGCCGACATGGACCAGCAAGGCAAGGACACCTGGCGGCACTGGCACGAGGGGAAGGCCGAGCGGGTGCTGATGGAGGCCCCCGGCGAGCGCGTGCTGTTCGAGCGCACGCCGCAGGAGTCCGACCCGGTCACACTCGCCCGGCGCTACTTGGACGGCGCCGACATCGTCGTGGTGGAGGGGTTCAAACGCGCGCCGCTACCGAAGATCGAAGTGTATCGGCTCGTCGCGGGGCCGGACCCGATCTTCGATTCGAAGGCCCACGACCCGGGGGATTGGGTGGCGATGGTCACGGACCACCCGCGGTACCGCGCGGAGTTCCCCGTGTTTCGTTTCTCGGACACCGCGTGGCTCGTGACGCTGGCCAACCTGGCGTGGGACCGCGCCAAGATACTGGCGCCGTGAGATGCTGACCCCGCCCGAAGCGGCGCGCACGATCCTCGAGTACGTCGCGCCGCTCCCCACGGAGCGCCGGCCCCTCAAGGAAGCGCTCGACCTGGTGCTCGCCGAGGACGTCACCAGCCCCATCGACCTGCCGGGCTGGGACAATTCGGCGATGGACGGTTACGCCACCCGGGCCGCGGACGTCGGCGGCGCCACGGCCGACCGCCCGGTCACGCTCAACGTGGTCGAGACCGTCGCGGCGGGGCGTTTTCCGTCGAAGGCGGTGGCCGCGGGGGAGGCCACCCGGATCTTCACGGGCGCGCCGCTCCCGGCGGGAGCCGACAGCGTGATCCGCCAGGAGGACACCGAGGCGCTCGACGGCGGGCGCGTCGCCGTGCGCGATGGCCGGGACGTCCGCAAGAACATCCGCCACCGCGGCGAGGATATCCGGACTGGCGATGTCGCGCTCGCGGCAGGCACCGCCCTCGGCCCCGCGCAGCTCGGCGTGCTCGCCTCGATCGCTCACGCCACGCCGCTGGTGCATCGCCCGCCGCGCGTCGCCTTCATGGGGTCGGGGGACGAGATCGTCGACCTAGACCACGCCGCCGAGATCCTCGCCGGGACGAAGACCGCGACGTCGAACTCCTACACCCTGTTCGGAATGATCCGCCGGGCCGGCGGGGTGCCGCTCGACCTCGGCGTGGCGGGCGACACAAAGCAAAGCCTGCGCGACCATCTCACGGGCGCGCGGGACGCCGACCTGCTCGTGACCACGGCCGGCGTCAGCGTGGGCGAGCACGACCTGGTGCGCGACGTACTCACCGAGCTCGGTTGCGACATGAAGCTGTGGCGTATTCGGATGCGTCCGGGCGCGCCGCTCGGGTTCGGGCTGCTCGACGGCAAGCCGTGGATCGGGCTGCCGGGGAACCCCGTGAGCACGATGGTGACGTTCGAGCTGTTCGTGCGCCCCGCCATCCGCAAAATGCTGGGGCACGCGCTCCCGTTCCGGCGCGTCGTGCCGGTGTGTGTGTCCGAACCGATCACCCTCGGTCCCCGGCTGCGCCATTTCCTGCGAGCCGTGGTCAGCCCCGCGGACGGAGCAGGGGCGCTCACGGCGCGCTTGACGGGCCCCCAGGGTTCCGGCATCCTCACGTCCATGGCTCGCGCGAACGCGCTCCTGATCGTGCCGGAGGACCGTGCGTCGGTGGCGCCCGGGGAGACACTCCGGGCGCTGCTCCTGGACGATCCGTATCACGTGGCCGAGGCGCCGTTCTAGGTGGCCCTCGGCCCGGACGTGCGCCGCGCCTTGCGCCTCATGGGAGCACTGGCGCTGATCGCCCTGGTGTACTGGGCAAACGTGCGCACCCCGCCCGCGTACCGGCTCGGCATCCTGTACGTGATCCCGGTGCTGCTAGTGGCCTGGCACGACGGTTTTGCGTGGGGTTGCGGGTTCGCCCTGGCGACGGCACTGCTCCGCTACGTGATCGGGATCGACCAGATGCCGGCGGATACCCCCCTGATGGCGCGTCTCGTGAACGAGCTCTCCTATCTCGCCGTGGTGGGCGTCGCGATCACCGGACTGTCACAGCTGCGGCGCACGCAGGCGCAGCTGCAGCAGCTCGCCACCCACGATCCGCTCACCAACGTGCTCAACGCGCGTGCGTTCTCGGCCGAGCTGGCGCAGGAGCTCGGTCGGAACCGCCGCTACGGCCGCCCGCTAGCCCTGATCTACCTGGATCTCGACGACTTCAAGAAGGTGAACGACGTGCACGGTCACGCCACGGGCGATGCCGTCCTGCGGCTCGTGGCCGACGCGACGCGCAGCGCCGTCCGCCAGGCCGACGTGGTGGGCCGCCTCGGGGGCGACGAGTTCGGGGTCTTGATGCCGGAGACCGAGGGCATCGTCGCGCACGCCGCCGCCACGCGGCTCGCCGCCGGCATCCGCACGGTGTTCCGCGGCACGCCGTCGGTCACGGCCAGCATCGGCGTCGTTTCCGTCACGGGAAGTGAGGCGGGGACCGATGAGTTGCTCCGCAAGGCCGACCAGGCCATGTACGAAGCGAAGCGTGGCGGAAAAGACCGCGTGGTGCAGGTGGCGTTGTGACGACCGGCTAGCCCTGCTGCTCGTACTGGGGCGGCATCGGGACGTCGAAGCTCGGCGGCAGGCGCCACGGCCGGCGCAGGCGCGCCGGCTCGAACCCCTCGAGCGGCTGCGGAGCCACGACCTCGGACCAGAAGGTGTCCCGCCCCGTGCTCTTCGCACCGTGCAGCAGCTGGTCGGCGGTACCGATCACGGTTTCCAGACTTTCCGCCGGCTGCAGGCACGTCACCACGCCCCCGCTCACGGTCAGCGGCAGGCCCGTCACCTGCGACGTGTGCCGCAGCGCCTGCTGCAGCTTGCGGATCACCGCGCTCGCAGCGTCGGCGCCGGCCTCCGGCAGCAGTAACGCGAACTGATCGGCGCCCAACCGCGCCACGAGATCGCTGGCGCGAACCGACTCGCGCGCCGTTTCGGCTACCAGGCGGAGTATCCCATCGCCCAGCTGGTGCCCGAACCGGTCGCTCACTTCCTTGAAATCATCGACGTCGAAGTACGCCAGAGTGAAGGCATGGTTGTAGCGCCGCGCACGCTCGAACTCGCGACCGGCGTCCTCATAGAACGCGCGTCGGTTCTCGACGTGGGTCAGATCGTCGGTGCGGGTCAGCGCGCGCTCTCTGCGATGCACCCGGTAGTGCAGGAATCCGATGTATCCGAGCGCGAGCAGCAGGGCCGCCACTACGGCGATGTTCCAGGCCATGGGGTACGACGGCCGAGCACTACACGTCTATGCGATGGAAACCTTCGGGGTCCGAAATGCGACGCTCCGCTTGGGCACGTCGTTGCGCACCCGAGCGGCGCTCGGCACCGGTGCGGCGCTCGAACTGGACGGCGACCGTCTCCCGGCGCCGGTCGCGTACCATGCGGCGGCCTCCCAAATTCTGCCGCCGGTCCCAGCGTCGCCGGGGCCGTTCGCCTCGCGGCGCGTCGTTGACCTTAGTGTCTTTCATCATGTAGCACCTTCCCGCCTACGGGCGTCGCGGCCGACGCAGCGGGGCACCCACTTCGTTCGCAGGCCGCACGAGCCTTTCTCTGCAAACCGGATGCACGCGAGATGGACACGGGTATCGCGCGGCGAGTTGTTCTCGGTGCACATTCGGGGCCACTTCGAGTGCGCAGGAGGTGTGAGGCTATCGGATTGGTACCGTTGGAGATGTCATGTGACCGGATATTCTGGTCACATGACGGCGCACCAATGAAGGGCGGCCGTTCCCCCTATTTGATGCAGCGACGGTGACGCAGCAAGGTGTTGCGCCCGCGCCTACATCCGCTTGTACTTGGGCCCGCTCCCCCCTTCCCGGGGGGTCCAGCGGGGCCCCAGCACGTCGGTCGCCTTGCAATCGATGCAGTTCGGCGCGTTGACCCGCAGCCCGCCGTCCACCAGTTCGTACACGCCCGCCGGGCACATGCGCGCATAGAACTCGGCCAGTTCGGGCGTCACGTCCCGACCCACGATGAGATGGGCAGGGATCGTGTCGCGCGTCGCGTTCCCGGATTTGAACACGCCGTCGACCTTCGAGAAGGTGAGGCGGCCGTCGGGAACAAGTGGCCCCGGGCCGACGCCTGGGGCTATGCGTCGGGCCGCGTCCGCATCCCGCGGCATCGCGATTCTCCAACCCGGGAACCGGCCACCGGTAAGCGTCATCAGCCCGGCCTTGAGCGCACCGGCGTAGAAGCCATCCTTGAAGGCGAGCCGCATATTCCGCGTGCGGTACAGGTCCCGCACGATGAAGGACTCGTTGACCATCCGGTCGTAAACACCGAGGCGCGCCGGGGAAGCCTCGCCCGCCTGCAGGGCGTCGAAGATGGCCCGTGCCGCGAGCATGCCCGACTGCATCGCGTAGTGGATCCCCTTGAGCGACGGCACGTCCACGAAGCCGGCCGAGTCACCGAGGATCACCGCGCCCGGCCCTGAGCACCGTGCGGGCAGGGAGTAGTAACCTCCTTCGGGAATCGTCTTCGCGCCCCACTCGACCATTTCACCACCCTCGAGGTGGCGGCGAAACAGGGGATGGAGCTTCATCCTCTGGAGCAACCCATGTACGTCGAGCGTGCCGTCCCCGTAGTCGAGCCCGACCACGAGCCCCAGGGCGACGAGGTTCGGCGCAAGCGGGTACATGAAGGTCCCGCCGAAAGCGTCGCTCGGCAGCGGCCATCCCAGCGTGTGGATGATCGTGTCGAGCGGCTGCCGCGTCTCCCACAGCTCTTTCACGCCGAGGGCGAAGAGCTGCGGGTTCTCCGCGGTCACCTGCTGCCAGGCGCACCACGCCTGCGACAGCGTCCCCCGGGTCCCCTCGGCCAATACCGTTACTTTCGCGGCGAGGTCATTCGGCGCGAGATAGTTGGTGAGCGGCCGGCCGTCGCGATCGAGGCCGCTCGCCGCCGTTCGCACACCCACCACGCGGGCGCCGTCGACCAGCAAGCTCGCCGCCGGGAACCCTGTGAACACGTTCACGCCCAGCGCTTCAGCCTTCTCGCCGAGCCAGCGGACGATCTCGCACAGCGACGCGATGTAGTTGCCCTGGTTGCGCATCGTTGGTGGGGTGGGAAGGCGCAGGCGGCGTTCGGGCGTCAGCAGATAGACCGCTTCGTTGCGAACCGGCGCGCGGAATGGGAAGTCCGAATCGTGCAGCTCGGGGAACAGCTCGCGGAACGCCCGCGGGTTGACCACCGCGCCCGAAAGGCAATGCTCGCCGAGCGCCGCGGCCTTCTCGAGCACGCCGATGTTGAGCTCCGTGCCGTTCCGGGTGGCGAGCCGCGCCAGCTCGATCGCGGCGGCCAGGCCGGCGGGCCCGGCCCCGACGATCAGCACGTCCAGTTCCATCCGATCACCCGCGCCAGGCGAGCCGGCCTGGAGGAGGAGCCGGTCCAGTGGTAACTCCGGCTGGTGCTGAGCCGGAACGAACCGCTCCCCGCTCCTCGCTCCTTCAGCCATGCAGTTTCTTGATCTCTTCCGTGAGCCTCGGGACCACTTCGAACAGATCTCCCACGACGCCGTAGTCGGCCACCTTGAAGATCGGCGCGTCCTTGTCCTTGTTGATCGCGACGATCACCTTCGAGGTGCGCATCCCGGCGAGGTGCTGGATCGCACCGGAGATCCCCACCGCGATGTACAATGTGGGGCTCACGGTCTTTCCGGTCTGGCCCACCTGATCGGCGTGCGGCCGCCAGCCGGCGTCCACCACCGCCCGCGAAGCGCCCACCGCGGCGCGGCCCCCGAACGCGGCCGCGAGCGCTTCGAGCACCTTGAAGTTGGCGGGCTCTTTCAGGCCGCGTCCTCCCGAGATGACGATCGAGGCTTCGGCCACGTCGAGCGCGCCCGCGGCGGCCTTGGTTCCCGTCACTACTACGCGGCCCGCCGCAGCTTCCACCGGTACTGTTTCCGCGGTCCCCGCCTTGGGACGCTGCACGGGTGTGAACACGTTGGGCCGCAGTGATACGACCGCGGGCGTCGCGGTGAGCTTGAGTTTGAGGAGCGCCTTCCCCGCGTACACCGGGTGGATCACCGTCACGGCGCCGCCTTCGAACGCGAGGTCGGTGATGTCCTGAGCCAGGGCGACGCCCAGGCGGGCCGCCACCCGGGGCGCCAGGTCCCGTCCTCCGGCGCTCGCGGCGAACAGCACCGCGCGATACCCGCCCGCGCGGGCCCGGTCCGCGATCACCCGAGCGTATCCTTCGGGCGCGTACCGGCCGAAGGCGGGGTTCGTCAGGGTGATCACCTTGTCCGCGCCGAATCCGCCGAGCTGGTCCGCACCCTGGACCGGGCTCGCGGCGACCACGAGCGCATCCACGCGGACGGCGAGCGCGTCGGCGAGGCGACGCGCGCCCGTCACCACCTCGCTCGACACCTTGCGCAGCACACCGTCGCGCTGCTCGGCGACCGCGAGGACGTCACTCACAGAACCTTCGCCTCCTCGCGGAGCAGCCGCAGCAACTCGGGCACGGCGGCGGGCCCCTCGCCCACGACTTTGCCGTCCTTGCGCTGCGGTGGCGGGGTCAAGCCGAGCACCTCGAGCCCGCCCGCTCCGAGTGCCGCGCGTTTGAGCTCGAGCGGCTTCTTCTTGGCCGCCATGATGCCCTTCAGGGCGGGATAGCGCGGCTCGTTGAGTCCCTTGTCGGTGGTGAGCACGGCGGGGAGCGGGAACTCCACGGTCTCGACCCCGCCCTCGATTTCCCGCTCAGCGGTGCCCCGCTGCCCCGCGATGTCCAGGTGCGCGACCGCGGTCACGCACGGCAGGTCGAGCAGCTCTGCCACCATCGGTCCGACTTGATGGTTGTAATCGTCGATCGCCATCTTGCCGAACAGGATGAGATCATAGCCGCCGTTCTTGAGCTCGGCGGCGAGCGCTTTGGCGACCTCCAGCCCGTCGACGGGGACGCGGTCGGCCTCGAGCAGGACGCCCCGGTCCGCCCCCATGGCGAGCGCGGTGCGGATCGTCTCCTGCGCGGCAGCGGGTCCGAGCGATACGACCACGACCTCGCCCGAGCCCGCCTGCTCCTTGCGGCGCAGCGCCTCTTCCACCGCGAACTCGTCGTACGGATTGAGGATGAACTTGACGCCCGTCTCGTCCAGTGACTTCCCGTCGGAGGCAATCTTGACGCGGGTCTCCGAGTCGGGGACGCGTTTCACGCAGACGGCGATCTTCACTGAGTCCTCACGTGGTACGAAAAGGCGTGGGGAAAAGAAACCTGACGACGTCTGGCTGGCAACCTTATCCAACGCTTTCAGAATTCCGTGCTCACGCTCACCTGCAGATGCCGCGGCAATCCCGGCGTGAGAAACCGCTGCACCGGTGCGCCGGGCGCGAGCGGATTCTCCGCGAACGCCCCGAAGCTCGCGTACCGCCGGTCGAAGACGTTGCGCACCATGCAGCGCAGCTCGAACCGCTTCCACTCCATGAGGAGCGACGCGTCGGCCGCCGCGTAGTCGGAGAGCCGGCGCGTCGTGTTGGCGTCGTCGCCCCTGAGCCACTGGCGGCCGACGTAGCGCCCGTCGAGGCCGACGCGCAGCGATAGACCCGAAGCTCCGCCCGCGACGACCGGGGCAGAGATCCCAGCGTTGGCTCGGCTGTCGGGTACGAGGGGCAGCACGTCCCCGGGGACCACGGTCTCACCAGCCGGGTCACGCGGTGTCGCGAGCCGCGCCGCGCTCCGGAATGTCGCGGCGGTGTACCCGTAGTTCGCGTACAGGCGTACCGCCCCTCGCTGCCACTGCCCCGCCAGCTCGATCCCCGCGCGGCGCGTCGCCCCGATGTTCTGGAAATAGCCCGCCGTGAGAGTCGAGGCGACGAAGAAGATGTCGTCCGAGACGTCCGTCCAGAACGCGTCGGCGCTCAGGTCCCCGTGACCCCCGGGGCCGCGAAAATGCCACCCGCTCTCGTACGTGGTGGCGATCACCGGTCGCAGCGCGGGATCGGGCCCGAGGGCGAACGGCAGCGGGCACGCCGCCGCCGGATCCGCGCAGCCGATCTCGACGAGCGCCGGGGCGCGAAACCCCCGGCTCACCGACCAGAACAGCTCGTGACCCGACCCCGCGCTCCAGGTGAAGCCCACCCGGGGGCTGAGGCGTCGAAAGATGTTGAGCCCACTTTGGCCCGGATCCAGCAAGTCCTGGAACGGGACCCGGACATAGTCGTAGCGGCCCGCGATCGTGGCGGTGAGCGCCGGCACGAGCGGCCAGTTGGCGCCCACGAAGGCCCCCACGTCCACCTCGTTCGTCAGCACCGACTCGGTGAGCGAGTCCGGGCTCGTCGCTCGTACGGCGTAGAGCCGCACCGCCGTGTGTTGATAGGCGCCGTCCACCCCGGCGAGCCAGCGCAGCGGCCGCCGCGCCAGGGCCACGGTCCCCGAAATCTGCACCGCCCCTCCGCCGATGCGCTCGCGATTGCGCTCGCGCGTGTCCGGCGGGCTCGCGTTCCGGTTGAACTGATCCGTGGTGAGCGCCCGACCGAAGCCGTTGAGCGCGAGCTGCGTCCCGCCCACGACCCGGTGCGCGTTCAGGGTGACGAGATGGGCTTGCGGGGCGAAGTAGTCGCCTGGTGTGAAGTTCATGCGCGGGGCAGCGGCGTACAGGCTTTCGGGCAGGCTCCCCGCCTGGTGGAGGCGGTTGTCGGCTCCGGCATAGCTCAGCGTCGCATCCCACGTCCCGGTATTGACGCCGAGCTTGCCGAACAGCGTGGCGGTGCGGCTCGGGGTCTCGGCACGCCAGCCGTCCTCGTGCTCGTAGCGCGTTCCGAGGTAGTAGTCCCACATCCCGCGCCGATCCCCGGCGTGCGCCTTCAGCTCGTAGCGCCCGAAGCTGCCCCCGGAAACCTCGACCTCGCGCTCGGCTGGCACCGAGCCGCGGCGTGTCACCAGGTTCACCGCCGCGCCGAGCGAGTTGCGGCCCAGCAGCACCGAGGGGCCGTAGGTCACGTCCACGTGGTCTACGTCCTCGAGCGGCAGCAGGTCGAAGTTCACCTCGTGGGCATCGGGCTCGTTCACCCGCACGCCGTCCAGGTACACCGTCACCCCCTGGGGCAAGCCGATGGTCGGCGAGACCTGAAATCCTCGCAGCGTCACGTCCAGCTGGCCCGGCGCGCCGAGCTCATCCGACGTCGTGACGCCCGGCAGCTGCTCGAGCGCGTCCGCGAGGGAACGCACGCCGCGCGCATCGAGGTCCGCGGCGTGCAGCGTGGCGGTGCGGCCGGCGAGCCCGCGCGCCAGCTCGCGTACGGTCGGGAGCCGCACGCCGGTCACGACCACGGGGGCGAGCGTGTCGGTGGGGAGGGAGTCGGGCTGCTGCGCGCCGACGGGTGGGGTGAGCAGAGCGAGGATGAGTGCCCCCGCCAGCGACTGCGGATTGCGGATTGCGAATTGCGGATTCGAAGAGCGTGCGTCCAATCCGCAATCCGCAATCGTCGATCCGCAATCAATTGAACGCATTCAGCCCCGTAATCTCCTGCCCCAAGATGAGGGTGTGAATGTCGTGCGTCCCTTCGTATGTGTAGACCGACTCGAGGTTGGCGAGGTGGCGCATCGCCTGATACTCGGCGAGGATGCCGTTCGCTCCGAGCAGCCGCCGGGTCTCGCGCGCGACGTCGGTCGCCATGCTGACGTTGTTGCGCTTGGCGAGCGAGACCTGCTGGGGCGTGACCTTCCCCTGATCCTTGAGACGCCCGAGCTGGAGGCAGAGCAGCTGCGCCTTGGTGATCTCGGTGAGCATCTCCGCGAGCCGCGCCTGCTGGAGCTGAAAAGCGCCGATCGGCTTGCCGAACATCACCCGGGCCTTCGCGTAGCTCACCGCTTCGTCGTAACACGCCAGCGCCGCGCCCACCGCTCCCCACGCAATGCCGTAGCGCGCCTGCGTGAGACACAGGAGCGGCGACTTCAAGCCCGCCGACTTTGGCAGCACGGCGTCTTTCGGCACGCACACGTCCTGTAAGACCAGCTCGCTCGTGTCGCTGGCGCGCAAGCTGAGCTTCCCCTTCTGGTCCTTCGCCGAGAAGCCCTGCGTATCGGTCGGGACGATGAAGCCGCGGATCGATTCCACGTCGTCGGGCTGGCCGGTCTTGGCCCAGATGATCGCCGCGTGCGCGGTCGATCCGTTGGTGATCCACATCTTGGCGCCGTTCAGGATCCAGCCGCTCTTCGTCTCCCGGGCGGTCGTGATCATGCCGGCGGGGTTCGACCCGTAGTCGGGCTCCGTCAGCCCGAAGCACCCGATCACCTCGCCCGCCGCCATCTTCGGGAGCCAGTGCCGCTTCTGCTCCTCCGAGCCGAAGGCAAAGATGGGGTACATCACGAGCGCGCCCTGCACCGAGGCGAACGAGCGCACGCCCGAGTCGCCACGCTCGAGCTCCTGCATGATGAGCCCGTAGGCGACGTGGTTGAGCCCGGCGCAGCCGTACTCCTCGGGAAGGTTGGCGCCGAACAGGCCCAACTCCGCCATCTGGGGGACTAGATGTTTCGGAAACCGGCCCTCGAGGTAGTGCTCGGCGATGACGGGCATCAAGTTGTCGTCCACCCAGGCGCGCACGGTGTCGCGCACGGCGCGCTCTTCCTCCGACAGGAGCCCGTCGACGTCGTAGAAGTCGACGCCCTGGAACTTCGGTGCCATAACCCCTCAACTGGGTGTGAGAAACCCCGGGGCGCCGCCCCGGGGTCAGCCGCTCGAAATCGGTCGCGGCGCGGCTGACCCCGGGCCGATGGTCCGGGGTCCCAAAGCTACCCCGCCTGCCCCACCGGCAGGGAGTCCTTGCTCGGGGCCGCAGCCCGCCCGGGTCTGGCGAATGCCAGCGTATCCGACGCGCGGAATTTCCCGCGCTCCGCCTCCCACCGAAAGATGGTGACCTGCACCGCCGACGGCTCGATGGTGACGAAATTGAAGCTCGACGGCCGGCCGCCCCGCGTGCGGGTGGAGAGCGTCCCCGCGGTCGAGATCACCACCCGGCCCTGCAGCAGTTCCGCGCCCTCCTGGTGGTCGTGCCCGCACAGCACCACCTCCGCGCCGGACTCGACGATACGCCGCTGCGCCTGACGCCAGCGGGCGAGTCCCATGCGGCGCGAGATCTCCCCGCGCAGCACGTTGTGGTGCAGCACCAGGATGCGCGCCTGCTCCGGAGATGCGGCGGCGAAGATTTGCTTCACGCGCGCCACCTCCCGTTTCGGGAGGTGCCCTTTCACCGCGAGGTCCCGCAGCCGCAGCGTGAGCGAGCCCCACGCCGCCCCGTGCGACGTCAGCGCGCCCGCTATCACCGCGCCCCGCACCGTGAGCGTGGGCGCCAAGTCGGCGCCGAAGTAGTGCACATACTTGCGGTACAGTGCGTCCTTGGCGAACGGGATGAGCGGCCGGGTCCACCACTGCACGTCGTGGTTCCCCGGGATCACGTGTACGGGGGCGGTTTCGGCCGCGAGGTTCGCGAACGCCCGGGCCCGTTGCAGCTCGCCGTGGCGCGCGCGCTGGGAGAGGTCCCCGGCGATCACCGTGGCATCGGGCCGGAGGTCCGGAATCATTTTCTCGAGCGCCTCGATCTTCCGGATGTCGGCGAAGCCGCCGCAGTGCAGATCGGCGAGGTGCAGCAGCTGAACGGTCACGATTCCGCCTGCACGGTGTAGGTGAGCGTGGCCGCGCCGCTCGCGGCCACGGTCACGCGAAAGCGCACTTCCGTCGCCGAGAGCTTCTCGGCGGGGACGCTGCTCTCCACCACTTGCCACACGCCGTAGCGCGCTTCGCGCACGTCCACCGTGACGGCCTCCGGCTTCGCGTTGGTGATCGTCACCTTATACGCCGCCGTGATGCGTTGCCGCGGCGGCAGGCCGCGGCGCGGCGGCGCGAGCTGCTCCTGATTGTAATCAGTCTGCACCCGCTCGGCAGTCACGTCGAAGGCTTCCCCCGATTGCACCCGCAGGTCGCGCCCCGGCGCGGTGTGGTCGCTGCGTGCCTCGCCCACAAGCTGGAGCCGGCCGGCCGAGTCCGCCTGATAGAGCTGCAGCGTGGCTCCGGGCAGGGGCCGATCGCCGAACGGCGTCCCGCGGGGCCGCTTGAGCGTGTACCAGACCTGCACCGGCACCCGATTCGGCTCGGCGGGCGTCTGTCCCAAGAAGCCGCGCCACGGCAGCGCGCCGGGCACGATCAGCTCTTGCGTGGAGGCAACGCTCGCGCGCGGGAACAGGGCGGTCGTGACCGCGACGCCGGGCTCGACCGACAGGCGACCGGAGAGCTGGTACACGTGGGTCTCGCCGACCGCCTGTTCGGCGGGCGCGGACGCGACCTCGGCAGCTTGCATCTGGACTCTCGCAACCCCGGACACGTAACCCATCAGCTTGGGCTCCGGTCGGGCCCGCGCAATCGACCCCGCAACCAGCTGGACGTCCGCACTGTCGGCTCGCAGCGACTGCGCCAGAATCGTCGCCGTCCCCGACACCTCGCACTTGGCGCCGGCCAGGACGACCTGATAGGTCGCTTCCCATGACGCCCCTTGCCCCACCCACGCGAGCTCGGTACGCGGGCGGGAGCGCGTCGCGTCGAGTACCAAGGACACCTCCGGTGCCGCGCGCACGAGGCCAGCCGGGAACAGCGGCTCGCCCGGCTCCGACAGCAAGAATCGTCCATCGGAGAGCCGGTATTGCGGGGGAGCGACCCGCACGACGCTCGCCCGCACCGTATCCCTTCTGCCGTCGGCCCGCTCCGCCACGAATGCCAGCGTTTGTCCCACCGCGTGTCGCAGGGCAGCCTCACGATCCGTGGGCGCTCGAACGACCGCCGACACGAGCGCGGTGCTCGTATCCGGAGAGAACAGCGTCGCGGGGTCCAGGTCCTCGATTTGGAGCGTCAGCGCGTTTCGCCCCTTCTCGAGCGCCTGCGGCAGGGTGCGGCGCACCACGACCCGCCCGTCGGTATAGATCGACAGAGATGTCTGGCCTGCGAGCGGCGCCCCGAGCAGCACCAGCAACGCTGAGAGCCGACCGCTGACCCCTGAACACTTCATTTCAACCATTCCAGGGCGATCCTCTGCACGATGCGATAGGTCAACAGATACCACGCGACCAGGGCGACTGCGCCAACGGTGCGCGCCGTCGTCTGCCCGGCGGGAGGGACGGAGCGCAGTGTGATCATCACGTACCCCGCAAGCAAGAGCGTAGTGATCACTGCTATGAGACGTCCTATACGTGACGCCTTTCGCGTGACGTCTTGCACACATCGCGCGCAGAAACCGCCCACCGCGATGCCCGCGGTGATTTCCCCGCAGCGGGCGCAGGGGTGGCTAGAGCCGCCGGACCACGGCGCGGGCGAACTCGGTGGTCGAAGCACTGCCTCCCAGGTCTTTCGTGCGGACGTTGTCTTTGACGATGGCGGTTTCGAGCGCCCGGCGTAGCCGGTCCCCCGCCTCGAGCTCGCCGATGTGGTCGAGCAGCATCGCCGCGGCGAGCATCTGTGCCGACGGGTTCGCGATCCCCTGCCCCGCGATATCGGGCGCGGACCCGTGCACCGCCTCGAAGATCGCGGCCGTTTCCCCGATGTTCGCCCCGGGGGCGAGCCCCAGGCCGCCCACGAGACCCGACGCCTCGTCGGACAGGATGTCGCCGAACAGGTTCGTGGTCACGATCACATCGAACTGTGCCGGGTTGATCACCAGCTGCATGGCGGCGTTATCCACGATCTTGTCGTCCGACGCGATGTGCCCCTCGTACTCTTGCGCGATCTGTCGCGCCGTTTCGAGAAACAACCCCGAGGTCGCCTTGAGGATGTTCGCCTTGTGGACCACGGTGACCTTCTTACGGCCGTGCTGCTTGGCGTATTCGAACGCGTAGCGCACGATCCGGCGGCAGCCGTCGCGCGTCATCACCGAGGTTGCCTGCGCGAGCGCCTTGGGATCGCCCCCGACCTTGAACGTGCGATCCATCCCGACGTACAGCCCCTCGGTGTTCTCGCGGATGATCACGAGGTCGATGTTTTGGTAGCGGCCCCCCGGCACGATGGACTTCACCGGACGCACATTGGCGTACAGCTCGAACTCCTGCCGCAGCGCCACGGTGACCGACCGGTATCCACCGCCCACCGGGGTCGTGAGCGGCCCCTTGAGCGCGAGCCCGGTGCGGCGGATCGAATCGAGCGTGGCGTTGGGGAGGGGCGTGCCGGCCTTCTCGATGGCGCTCATCCCGCCGTACTCCTCGTCCCACACGATCTGCACCCCCAAACCGTCCAGCACCTGCAGCGTTGCCTGCGTGATCTCGGGCCCGATTCCGTCGCCGGCGATCAGCGTCGCCTCCCGCGTCACGGCAGTCCCGGCGTGAGGTTCTTCACCGCCCGGGTGAGCGCCGACCAGGGATCATCGCCGTCGCCGCGGGCCGTGGTCCGGAACCCCACGCGCCCGGTGCGCACGTCGACCATCACGACCGCCAATTCGGCCGTGGCCAACGGGCGGTCGGGCGGCCCGGCCGCCGGTCGTGCCGCCGCCACGCCGGCGCGCCGGTCCGCCTGACCGCCCGTCGTCGCGCCCGGCCGCCGGAACACCAGCGCCGCCGGCACGAGCGCGTACCGCCCGCCGTTCCCGCCCAGCGCCACCAGGGTACGCAGCTCGCCGCGCAACGGATCGGGCACGATCTCGATGTTCGACGCCCGCAGCACGGCAGTGCCCATTTGGTCCGGATCCGGAGCGATCCCGGGGGCGCGGCGCGCCGCCTTGCGCAACGCATCGGGGAGCACCCACGTCACTTCCGGCGCGCGCGCCGGGAGCAGGGTGCCGATCACGCTGTCGGCCCGGGCCAGCGCCGCACGCCGGTCCGCGAACTTGTCCTGCCAGTGCAGCGAGTCTTCCGCGGCGATCAGCGTGAGCGGCAGCACGCTGACCTGTTGCGCGGCGAGCCCGGCGGTGGGGAGCGGCTGGGTGGGCGCCGGGGTCTCGGCGTGCTGCCTGCCGCCGCAGCCGGCCACCAGGACGGCGGCAACCCCGCACCGCGCACCGCGAACTAAGTTTTTGATTTGTAAGGGATTAGTCACGGCGCCAATATCGTAAGCGCGCCCGGGTTTTTCAAGAAGCGAGCGTCAGCCCGCCGTCCACCACGATCACCTGCCCGGTGATGTGCCGCGCCGCCTCACTGCACAGAAACACGATGACGCGCGCCACGTCCTCCGGCTCGGCCACCCGCCCCAGGAGCGACTCGTGCTCCGCCCGCTCGAGCACTTCGCGCGGCAGCTTGGTGAGCAGGTCGGTTTTGACGAAGCCGGGCGCGACGGCGTTGACGTTGACGTTGGAGGGACCGAGGTCGACGGCGGCCGATTTGGTGAGACCGATCAGCCCCGCCTTGCTCGCCGCATAGTTCGCGATCCCGAAGCCGGGGCGGAACGCCTGATGGCTCGCGACGTTGACGATCTTGCCATAGCGCTGGGCGCGCATCGGCTGGGCCACCGCCTGGATACAGTTGAAGGCGCCGGTCAGGTTCACGTCCAGCACTTCCTGCCACGCCTCGGGCTCGAGCCGCCACAGCGCGCCGTCGTGGGTCACACCAGCGTTGTTGACGAGGTAATGCACCCCGCCCAGCCGCTCACGCACCGCGGTAACGAACTTGTCCACTTCGGCGTGGTTGCGGACGTCGCAGCGCGCGCAGTACACCGGCACGCCCAGAGCGCGGATCGCCGTTTCGGTGAGTAGGGCCTGGGCGGCGACGTCGCGCTCGGGGAGGTCGACGTAGTTGATGGCTACGGCCGTACCGCGTTGCGCGAACTCGATGGCGGTGGCGCGACCCAGGCCCGTCGCGCCCCCCGTGACGATCGCCACCCGGCCTTGCACCGTTTCCGCCAGGCGGAGCGGATCGGCGCGCGTCTCCGTCGCTGGAGCACCGACGGCCGATGCCCCGCGGGACGCGAGCACCCACGACGCTTGAGTCGTCAAGATTTCGAACCTATGTTCGAAATTGAACATCGGCAAGGCACGGCGTAACTTGGGCCCATGAATCGGATCGGCGCGCTGCTCCTGTGGGGTGGGATCTCGGGACTCGGCGCCGCCGCGTTCGGGGTGCTCGCGCTGTCCCGCGGGGAGAGCATCAACGCCGCCTGGCTCCTCACCGCTGCGGTCTGCACCTACGCGGTCGGCTATCGTTTCTATTCCCGGTTCCTCGCGAACAGCGTCTTCGGACTGGACGACCGCCGCGCCACTCCAGCGGAACGCTTCAACAACGGACGGGATTTCGTCCCGACCAACCGCTGGGTGCTGTACGGGCACCACTTCGCGGCGATCGCCGGAGCGGGCCCCCTCGTGGGGCCGGTGCTGGCCGCGCAGTTCGGCTTCCTGCCGGGAACGCTCTGGCTCGTGATCGGCGTGGTGCTGGGGGGCGCAGTGCAGGATTTCACGATCCTGTTCTGCTCGCTGCGGCGCGACGGCAAGTCCCTGGGCCAGATGGCGAAGGAAGAGATCAGCCGGTCGGCCGGGATTACGGGGATGCTGGCCGTCCTGTTCATTATGATCATCCTCCTCGCGGTGCTGGCGCTGATCGTGGTAAACGCGCTCAAGGCGTCGCCCTGGGGGTTGTTCACGATCGCGTGCACCATCCCGATCGCGCTGCTGATGGGGTGGTGGATGAAGCGGTGGCGCCCGGGTAAGGTCGGGGAGGCTTCGGCGGTAGGGGCTGTCCTGCTCCTCGGGGCGCTGGTGGCGGGGGGATGGGTGGCGGCGCAGCCGCAGCTTGCTCCCCTGTTCACGCACACCGCCGCGGCGATCACCTGGATGATGGTCGCCTACGGGTTCGTCGCCTCGGTGCTCCCGGTGTGGATGCTGCTCTGCCCGCGGGACTACCTGTCCACCTTCCTCAAGGTCACGACGATCCTCGTCCTGGCGCTCGCGATCCTGGTGATCCTGCCCCCGCTCAAGATGCCCGCGCTGACGCCGTTCGCGCGCTTGGGAGAGGGACCGGTGTTCGCGGGGAAGCTGTTCCCGTTCGCCTTCATCACGATCGCGTGCGGCGCGATCTCCGGATTCCATGCGCTCGTCGCCTCGGGCACGACGCCCAAGATGATCGCCCGCGAGTCGGATGCCCGCTTCATCGGGTATGGCGGGATGCTGATGGAGTCGTTCGTCGGGGTGATGGCGATGATCGCGGCGTGTACACTCGACCCGGGCGTGTATTTCGCGATGAATACGACGCCCGCCGGCCTGGCGCAAGCGTCGCAGGTGCTCGCCCAGGCGGGATTCGTCGTCACGCCGGACGTGATGCACCAGCTCGCGACCCAGATGGGCGAGCAGACGTTGATCGCGCGCTCGGGGGGTGCGCCCTCGCTCGCCGTCGGGATGGCTCAGATCTTCGCCAGCGTGACCTCGGCCCTGGGCGGCCGGACCCTCACGGCCCTGTGGTACCACTTTGCCATCATGTTCGAGGCGTTGTTCATCCTCACGACGATCGACACGGGCACCCGCGTCGGGCGGTTCATGCTGCAGGAGATCGTGGGCCACGTCTGGCCCCGGTTCGGAGAGACGTCGTGGTACCCGAGCGTCCTCGCCTCGAGCGCCCTGGTCGTCGCGGGATGGGGGGTCTTCCTCTACCAGGGCGTAGTGGACCCCCTGGGCGGGATCAACTCGCTGTGGCCGCTGTTCGGGATCTCGAACCAGCTGCTCGCCGCCGTGGCGTTGTGCGTCGGCACGACGATTCTCATCAAGATGGGCCGGCAGCGGTTCGCCTGGGTCACACTCACCCCGCTCGCCTGGCTCGTGGCCGTGACGATGACCGCGGGGTGGCAGAAGGTGTTCTCGCCGGATCCGCGGCTCGGCTTCCTCGCCCACGCCGCGTCGCTCGCGGCCTCGCCCAACCTGGATGCGGCGCGACTGATCTTCAACGACCGCCTGAACACGTTCGTGGCGCTGCTGTTCATGACCGTGGTTGCGGTGCTGATTGTCACGTCGCTGCGCGAGTGGTGGCTGGTGCTGTCGCGACGCAAGCCGGCCCTGGTGCACGAGGCGTCATATGTGGAAAGTGCGTATGCGACGGGGGACTGAACGGGAGACGGGAGACGGGAAGCGGGAGACGTTGCTCAGGCGGGCGTCCCGTGTGGCCCGCAAGATCCTCGGCGCGCCGGACTATCAGGCGTATCTCGAGCACTGTCGGGCAGCCGGGCACGGACCCGCATTGAGCGAACGCGAGTACGTCGCGCAGTTCTTCGAGGCGAAGGGGAAGGGAGTGCGCTGCTGCTAGGGCCTCCGGCCTCTGCGTCCTGGCTTGACAGTCCCCCTGCTGGGTGCATATTGAAACTGACTCAGGTGCTGTGAACCCCGGGGTGCGATGTCGTGCGGCTCGCCTATGCCTCGGGGGGAGCGAATCGCGAACCGGCTGAGTGGGGCACACCCATTCTGCCGGTTTTTCATTGCGTGCGGGGTGGCGGATGGACGACTGGGTCGCCGAGCTGCGGGGCGGCAGGCCGGAGGCGGCCTGGGACCTCTGTCTCGCGCGTTATCGCCGCCTCATCTTCTCGGCGATTCGCCATTACGCCCAGGACTACGACGACGTCATGGACATATTCGCGCGGGTGTGCGAGGCCCTGCGCGCGGACGACCTGCGGCGGCTCCGCTGCTATGTCGACCAGCCCGATCACCGCGCCCGTTTCTCCACGTGGCTCGTCACCGTCGTCCGGCACCTCACGGTCGACTGGTTCCGCCACCGCGACGGCCGCCGCCGCCTCTCGACCGTAGCCGCGCGCCTGCCGCCGCTGCAGCGGCGCATCTTCGAGCACGTCTTCCTCGACCGCCGCAGCCACGTCGAGGCCTACGAGCTGATCCGAGCCAACGGCACCTCCGGCCTCACGTTCGGCGAGTTCCTCGTCGAGCTGCGAGCGACCTATGCCGTCGTGATCGACGGGCGACGCGGCCGGGTGCTGCGCGAGTTGGCCGGGCCGCCGCCCCCACTCCCCCCACCCGAAGCGGCGGACGACGGCGAGCCCGCGGAGCGGCGCGAGCTGGTGCAGCAACTGCTCGGCTCGCTCAGCGCACAGGACCGTGTGGCGCTCGAGCTACACATCGTGGAAGAACTCCCCGCCGAGCAGATCGCCCGCGTGCTCGGGCTACCGAACGCCAAGGCGGTTTACAACCGAGTCCACCGAGCGCTCGCCGTGTTGCGGGCGCGGCTCGCTCAGGGCGGCCTCCAGCGACACGACGTGTGAGCAGTCGCGCCGTTCCTGGCCGTCTTATAACGGCGACCGGTCGAACTGCGCCACCTCGGAGGACTCGAGACACGTGCCCGATCCCGATCCGCTCGACGCACTGCGCGACGCTCTAGGCGCGACCCCTGCGCCCGAGGCGCGCACACCTGACTGTCTCGACGACGACACGGTGGCGGCGCTCGCTGCGGGAACCATTGATGCCGCGGCACGGCTGCACGCGCTGTCGCACCTGGCGACGTGCCCTCGCTGCCGCCACGCCGTCGCGTCGGTCGCGCGGGCGCTCGCCGATCCCGCGGTGGCGCGCGAGGTCGCGGTCGCGGAGCGCGGCGGTCGCCGCCTGCGCTACGGCGTGGCGCTCTCAGCTGCGGCGGGCGTGCTGTTGCTGCTGGTCGGGCCGCGGCTCTTGGACCTGGGCCGTCCCGTCCACCGAGCGCCGCCGCCCACCGGCGCGGTCCCCGTGCCGGCGTCACCCGTCGGCGTGGTGGCCGACGCGGACACACTGCGTTGGGTCGCCGTGCCCGGCGCCGACCGCTACCGGGTCACGCTGTTCGACGCCCCCGGTCGGGTACTGTATGAGACCCGGCTCGCCGACACGATAGCCGTCTTGCCGGATACAGTCGTCCTCGTTGCAGGGCGGCCGTATCTCTGGAAAGTGGAGGCGCGCACCGGCTGGGACCGCTGGACGCCGTCGCAGCTCGTGGAGTTCTCACTCGCCCGCCCCCGCGACGCCCCCCGGTG
>Ga0209158_1000467_pt1 | contig 30432 bp, 30 predicted proteins | sample GraSoiAngelo_140_FD_185897 | JGI IMG/M metagenome (GOLD analysis project Ga0209158, IMG submission 185897) | Grasslands soil microbial communities from the Angelo Coastal Reserve, California, USA - 14_0929_12_30cm (SPAdes) (version 2) | ecosystem: Environmental > Terrestrial > Soil > Grasslands ...
TCGGCCGGTTCGCCGACGCGACCGAGCGTCTCGCCCAACCGGGCGCGCGCTACGACGCTCTATTGGTGGATGTGCACCTGGACGAAGCGCACACGGGGTTCGACCTGTTCGATCATTTGCGGACCGCAGGTCAGGGGCTCGAGCAGCGCATTGTGTTCACGACGGGGGATTCCATCTCGACGCAGACCCGTGACGCGCTGGAGCGCGCCGCCCGGCCCGTGCTGCGGAAGCCCTTCAGCCTCGACGAGCTGCGGGAGCTGCTGGAGCGCGTGGCCGCCGGCTGACGGTGCGGCGCCCCATCTGTATCGCTTTGTCGTCAGCCGAGGCTCCGGTACGACAGTGAGAGACCAACCTCTATTCCTGGGCTTTCCCCCCGCTCCTGGCATGACTCCTGCCTCGTTTCGGATGCGAAGCTTGATCATGAGCGCCTCGCGTGAAGCGGTCTCAGCTAACTTGGATAGAGGAAGCAGCGCTGGCCCTGGTCTGGTGGCTCGTTGCCCTGCTGAGTGTCTCGCGGGAGTCGAGCGCCAAGCCCTTCCGACCTTTGCGGTGAGCGGTGGCTGAACTCCTGGCTCGGCTCCGCCGGGTACCGCATCGCGTCTTGCACCGACTGTGCCGGCAAAGGGCCCTCAAGGTGCTGCGCCGCCGACCCCGCGTTGCGTCCCTGCTCGTGGTCTGTCGCGGCAATGTCTGCCGCAGCCCGTTCGCAGCCGCGTTACTGCGCCCGGTGCTCTCCCGGAACCGGATGCGGGTTGACTCGGTGGGCCTCATGGCTCCCGGTCGGCCGTCGCCACCCGAGGCGGTTGCGGCGGCCGCGGGCCATGGCGTGGATCTCTCCGTGCACCGGTCGCAGCTCGTGACGGCCGAGAGCGTGCGCGCGGCTGACCTTATCGTGGTGATGGATCTCACCCAGCGCCACGAGATCTGCGTGCGCTTCGGGCGAACCGAGCGGGACGTGTTGGTCTTGGGTGACCTCGACCCACAGCCGATCGAGACCCGTATGATCCGCGATCCCATGAGGCAGCCGCTGGCGGTGTTCGAGCAGACCTACGCCCGCATCGAGCGCTGCGTGCGGGAGTTGACGAGAGCTGTTACGGCGACTGTGTGAGGCCCGCGCTACGCTGGACTGGGGCGTGTCCGCACCGTGGCGACGGAGCAGCAACGGCGAACTGAGGGATTCATGTTGGGCACCGCGTCGCGATTGCTCCACGCTGACTCTCGTACGCCGCACCCGTGCCGCACGCAGGGCCCGCGGGCCGCTCGCCTCCGGCGCCTCGGGGGCGGCCCGTTTTTTGCCCGTAGCGTCGAGGAGCGCATGCGCGCAGCACAGAGTCTCCAGGAGGATGTCTCATGACACGCACCGTTGGGCGGAGTGGCCGGGCAGCCGCGTTCGTGGTGGTGCTCGCTGCGACCGCATGTAGCGATCCCCAGAGTCCGAAGCCGAGTGCGTTGGGTATCTCGTTGCCGACCAATGCAATCGAAGTCACCGTCATAACCACGGGCTCCGACATCCCGAGTGGCTATACGGTCGTGGTGGATGACCAAAGCCAGCCCGTCGGGGCGAACGGGGTCGTCACGTTCATTGTGGGTGCGGGCACTCACGTGGTGGCCCTCTATGGAGTCGCCTCGAACTGCACGGTGAGCGGTGAGAACCCGCGGCATGTGTACCTCCCCATCTACGCGGACGCGGGGGCCACGACCTTCTCCCCGAGCTGCGTGTCGCAGGGCGGCCTGTTCGTCTCGACCAACACCACAGGCGTGGACCTGGATGCCGACGGCTACGCGGTCACTGTGGACGGTGGGGCGAGCCAGCCCATCGCGGCGAACGGCAGCGTGACGTTCACCGCGCTTGCGGACGGCGATCACTCCGTCGCTCTGTTGGGCATCGCTGCGAACTGCACGGTGAGCGGGTCCAACTCGCAGACGGTTACCGTGCATGGCGGCGCGACGGCGGCGGCGCCCTTCTCACTGAGCTGCGCCCAGACCGGTAGTGGCAGCGGCAGCCTGACGGTCACGACGACGACCACCGGTTCATATGGCCCTCCGAATGGCTACACCGTCGTGGTCGATGGCACCTCCAGCCAACCGATCACGACGAACGGCAGCGTCACCTTAACCGTGCCGGCCGGGGATAACCCCGTTGCGCTCTCGGGAGTGCCTTCGAACTGCACGGTGAGCGGGGCGAATCCCAGCACGGTCACGGTGCCGGCGGACGGGACAGCCACGACGAGCTTCTCCGTTGCGTGCGGCGTACCGCAGCCGCGGGTGATCGGCAAGGGCCAGATCGGGATGGGATCTCCCACGCCTTACCGCGACGTGCAGACGTTCGACTTCGACGTGCGAGCCGACCTGACGGGGCGTTTCACCGTGGTCGCTTACGACGACGTGCAGCCGGATGGGGGTCTCGGCTCGCTGACCACGGATCCGTCGGCAGACCCTGCGACTTCGTTTACGGCGTATCGCGGCAGCTCGAAGGCCTGCAGCGACGCGAGCCGCGGGGTGGAGTTCGACGCCGTCGGCCGGGAGCGCACTGGTGCCATCGTGAGCTACACGGTGAAGGTGTGCGACAACGGTCCAGCGGGGAGCGGCAAGGACTACTGGAGCTTCTTCCTCCCGTCGGAGGGATTCGGGCGCTCCGGCATTGTGACGAGCGGGGATATCGTGAAGCCGTGACGGCTTCGACCGGCGACCTCTAGCAGGAGCCAGCCCCGGCATGTGGTCACGCCCTTGCTGGGGCTTGTCGTCTCCGCGAGCCCCGACCATCGGTCGCACGATTGCCGGGGCTCTATCATATCATCGTGTCACACGCCGGCGCTTTCTCCGAGGATCGATGAGGAACGTTCGCACCACGCTGTTGCTGTTCGTGTTGGCGCGGCCGTTGATTGCCCAGGCGCGCCGCCGCAAGTGACCGCCGATGAGCCGTACACGATGGAGTACTACTACAAGGTGCAGTGGGGACACCAGCAGGAGTTCCTGTGCTTGTCTCTCAAGAACCACTACCTCTTGCTCCGGAAGGGCGTGGAGAGCGGGCGCATGATTTCGGTAAAGATCGAGACGCCCGCGAACCACATGACGGAAGATGCGCGCTGGGACTATGGCGTGACGATCAAGTTCAAGGACTCAACCGTGGCGACGACGGCGAATCCGCAAGAGGAATCCTGGATCAGTCAGCTCTGGCCTGACCAGGAGACGTACAAACGTGAGGAACAACGGCGGTTCGAGATCTTGCTCGCGCACTGGGATCTGCCGGTGACCGACGTCACCCCGCCGAAGAAATAGCGTGACACTGTGAAAATCGTGGTCTTGGGTGCCAGGGCCGTGCAGCCTGCTCGCCCGTCGCCACCCGAGGCGGTCGCCGCGGCGGCGCGTTACGGCGTCGATCTCCCGGCGCATCGGTCGGAGCTCCTGAGCGTGGACAGTGCCCGAGCGGCCGATCTCATCGTCGTGATGGACCCCGGGCAGCGCCGCCGGGTCTGCGACCGCGTCGGGCGCTCCGAGCACGACGTCCTCGTCCTGGGCGATCTCGACCCGGAGCCCGTGGCAAGCCGGTTAGCTTGGTGTCGTCAGGAGCGGCCGATGATCCTCGGGGTAGGCTTCGACGTCGTGGAGACGGAACGAATCGCGCAGGCGCTCGCCCGGCACGGCCGGCGCTTCGAGACGCGGGTCTACACGCCCGCGGAGCTGGCGGAGAGCGCTGCACGAGTCGACCGGGCCCAGGCGCTGGCCGGACGGTTCGCCGCCAAGGAGGCCCTGCTCAAGGCACTGGGCACGGGCTCGGCGCGCGGCATCTCATTTCCGCAGGTGGAAGTACTGCGGCGCGACGGTGGCCAGGCGGCGATGATGCTGACAGGGTCGGCGGCGGCCGAGGCCCGTCGCCTGGGGGTGCGACACATTCACCTCAGCCTCAGTCATCAGCCCGGCCTGGCCGCGGCCGTCGTCATTCTCGAAGGCTGACCTCGGCGCCGTTCCCCGACTTGCCGTTCTTGGTCGCCACGAAGCTGGCGATACGCGCGATCGTCCGAAAGCGGTCGATTTCAAGATCCTCTAGGGACAGGTGAATGCCGAACCCCTCTTCAAGCTCGGCTAGGAATTCCACGAAGATCAGGGAGTCGACGAGGCCCGTTTCGATCAAGTCGGTCTCCACCGAGGGGACGTCGACATTTAACTTCTCGGCGAACAGCCGGGAGATCAGGGGCTCGAGAGTCCTCGAATCGGGCATATTAGACTTCCCTGTGCTCGCTTGCCAGCAGGTCGAACAGGAGACGATCCAGGGCGTGGCCGTCGACATAGTGACACTGCCGCTGCCGCCCGATATAGCGAAAATTGAGACGCTTCGTGATTTCGAGCCCCGACTGGTTGGGCTCGACGGACCAGCTTTGGATGGCCCCGAGTCCCAAGTCGCGGAAGCCCAGCGTGAGCATTCGCGATACGGCCCGAGTCGTATAACCACAGCGAGCGTGGGATTTGTCGCCCACCACCGCCCAGACCATAGCGGTCTTGTGATGCCGGTCGACATCACTTAGGCCCACAACTCCGACGGGCGTGGTGTCATCATCCGTGGTGAACACGCGGAGCACGTGCGCGTCCCGCTGCGTCATGGTCTTCAGCAACGCCGGTGTCGGTGGCCGGCCGCCGCCGAAGTCGAGCCACTTGTGGTTGTCATGTTCACCCAGCCATCCGGCGACCAGCTCGATCAGATCAGGCCGGTCTAGCGGCAAGAGTCTCATGCTTGGAGAACGCCTCCTGTAATTGGCGCCGGTCGACCTTGCCGTTGGCATTCCTGGGAAGCCGGTCGAACGCCATCCACCTCGACGGCAGCATCCCGGCGGGCAGCACCTTGCCCAGCGCGTTCCGCAACTCCCCGGGGGTGACCGCGACGCCGGGCGACGGGACATAAGCGCAGCAGATCGCCGTACCCGCGAAATCGTCCGTCGACACAGCGACGACGGCGCATTCCCGGAGGCAGGTCAGGGCGCTCAACGCGGTCTCGATCTCGCCCAGCTCGATGCGATAGCCGCGACTCTTGATCTGGGAGTCGACGCGCCCGAGAAAATAGACCAGCCCGTCGTCGCCAATCCTGGCGAGGTCGCCGGTCCGATAGATGCGATCGGCAGGAGCGGATGCGAACGGACTGGACAGGAAGGCTGCGCGCGTTTTCTCCGGGTCTCGCCAATATCCCGGGCTCAGGCCCACACCCCTGATGTACAGATCTCCGACCTCGCCCGGCGGCACGCGCTCCAACCGTTCGTTCAGCACGAGCAGTTCTTCGCCCGCGCAGGGGGAACCGATCGGGATGGCTGCCCGGTCGTCCTCAGGGCAGCGCGGCACGGTGTGGTAGCTGCTGGCGATGGTGGTCTCGGTGGGCCCGTACAGGTTCGTGAACGTCACGTGAGGCAACCGCGTCATCCAGTACCGCAGCGCCGGCGTCGGAAAGACCTCTCCGCACCACAGCAGCCGTCGTAGGGTGGGGAAGTCGTTGACCTTCACCACGTCGAACTTGGCGAGATAACTCAGCAGCGAGGGCACCGAGAACCACTGCGTCAGCTCCGCGGCGCGGATGAACTGCGCCAAGGCCGTGGGGAGCAAGTTGAGGTCGGGCGGCACGAGGTGGAGCTGGGCGCCGGCGGCGAACGTCCCGAACACGTCGAACGTCGACAAATCGAAGTGCAACGGCGGATGCCCGGACAGTCGGTCCGTGGGCCCGATCCCGAAGTAGCGCCGGGCCCACTCCACGAAGTGGATAACGCTGTCGTGCGTGATGACCACTCCTTTCGGCGTGCCCGTCGAGCCCGAGGTGAAGAGGATATGCGCGGCATCGGCTGACGTGTTGCGGCAGTTCACCGGACCGCTGGGGGCACGCCGCACGTCCTCGAGCGAGAACGCGGGCGACACGTGTTCTCCGTCTGCTCCCGCGTGCCCCGCCTCGAGCCAGCCGACCGCGGTTGCGACCCGCAGCGAGGCGTCCGCGAGCAGCTCGTCGAGCAGCTGGGCCGTACGAGAGCCCGCCAGAATCACGCGCGGGGCTCCCGACTGCACGATCTTCGCGGCCCGTCGGGCGGGGCTCGACGGATCGACCGGGATATAGCTGCAGTCCGCCTTCAGGATCCCAAGCATGGTCACGATGGCCAGGGGTGACTTGGGGAGCAGGAAACAGACGCGGTCGCCGCGCTCGCACCCGGCGGCCCTCAAGGTGCGCGCCAGCTGGTTGCTCAAAGCGTCCAGCTGCCCGTAGGTCAGGCGGTCACCAGCCATCATGAGGGCGGTCGCCTCCGGGCGGCGCTCCGCCTGCTGCATCACCCATTGCTGAAGCAGGGAGGTCATCTCACCTCGCGACTAAGTGGATGGCAAAAGGGATGGGCTCCAGTGGACGCCGCCATGACCGCGCTGCGGAACATCGGTCCCGCCTCCCGTACCAGCTGGTGCATAGGCGGTGCCACGGGGCGCGTCCCGATCGTCTCGAGGACGGCGTGGCAACCGCGCTGCATGTCGCGTGCTTCGCCTTGAACGGGAACGTCCGTGTTGCGCTGGGGCAACAGCTCGTGCTGCTTCGCCTCGACGCGCCGCTTCCGGGGCGGGAAGCCCCGGCCGTTCAATGTTGATGCACGCCCTCAGACAGCGCTCGTCGTTCAGTCAGCGAGCACGACGGCGGTACAAGCCTTGCTTCGTGACTACAGCCGGCAACGTCCTCGGGCTCGATGACATACGCAAATCCGGGATTTCAGCCATCGTCAATTGCGCGCCTCCGCTCTTGGGTTGAGGGGCGGTTGCGCGCAATCCGTCCGCTCCTCAACCCGATAGCTCTGGCGGAAGGATGGCGCGAGTCGCTCGAGGGCTATCCCGCAGATCCGGAGCACGAGCCACACCTCGTGGCTGCAATCGCCTGGCTGGCGCGGGCTCAGGACGCGACACCGGATGGGGGCATCTCGCGCGCCTTCACCCTCGCATGGCACCCGCATTTCGGACGCCGGGGCTGGCAGCCGCCTTACCCGGAAACGACGGGCTACATCATCCCGACGTTCTATGCCGCTGCCCGACGCTTGGGATGTCCCGGGCTCAGTGTCCGCGCTGAGCGCGCGGCGCGCTGGGAGATCGACATTCAGCTGCCAACGGGCGCCGCCCGGGGCGGCGTGCTTGGCGAGCCGGAATCGCCGGCCGTGTTCAACACCGGGCAGGTGCTGCTGGGCTTGCTCGCGGCGTTCGAGAAGACCGCGCAAGGCAGCTTCGCCGACGCTGCCCGCCGCGCCGCCCGCTACCTGGTAGCGATGCTAGAGGGGGATGGGCACTGGCGCAAAGGGAACTCGCGCTTCGCCCGCGCGGACGCGACGCTCTACAATACCCGCACTGCCTGGGCGCTGGCCGAGGCGGGGCTTCGACTGGCTGATGCGTCGTTCACCGATGCTGCCGCGCGCAACCTGCGGGCTGCCGCCGCGCTGCAGGCTCCGAACGGCTGGCTGCCTTATTGCTGCCTGACTGATCCCGAGCGGCCGCTGCTGCACACGCTCGCGTATGCCATTCGCGGATTGCTGGAAGGCGGACGCGTGCTCAACGATGCGCGCCTGGTCCACGCTGCCGAGCGAGCAGCAAGACCCTTGGTTGCGGCGGTCCGCGGGGACGGTTGGATGCCCGGCCGCTACCGCTCCGATTGGTCCGCTGCCGTCCGCTGGTCGTGCCTCACGGGTCAGGCGCAGATGGCGAACAACTGGATCCGCCTCGCGGAAATCACGGGCGACCCGCAGTGGGTCGAGCCAGTGCCGGCGGTGTTGGGCTTCCTCAAGCGTACGCAGAACCGGCACAGCGCGGAGCCGGGGGTGCGCGGCGGGATCAAGGGCGCGTGGCCGGTGGGTGGCGACTACGGAGCCTACGAGGTCCTGAACTGGGCGACGAAGTTCTTTGCGGACGCGTTGATGCGCCATGAGGCCATCCAGACCAACGGCCTGACGGCGGCTGCAACGGTTCCTGTGCTTGCGTAGGAGCGGCTTCCGGAAGCATCAGGATCTCGGCAGGGACGGGAATTGGTCCTGTCACAGCGGCGCGACCCTACCCTACCTGGTGCCGGCCAGGTCACCACGGACCCGCGCCGTCCATTTAGATTGCGCCGCGTTGATCGAGGTTGGGAGATCGACTGCGTCAAGGCGGGGGATTTCCAAGGGAGCCGACAAGTCCTCCGCTAGCCCCACCTGCGTCGTGACCGCCATGGCGCATCCGGCTTGTCGCAACAGGTCGACAGTGGTCGGCGTGTGGCTGCCGTACGGGTAGCTCATCACCCACTCGCCTGGGCGAACAGGACCGAAGAGCCGTAGGAAGGCGACCGTCCGCCGAACCTCATCCGCCTGCTCCGGCGCCGAGAGCGTGTCAAGCCACGGGTGATCGTAGGCATGTCCCCCGACCGCCATGCCGTGACGCACCAAGCACCGCACCTGCTCCAGATCCATATAGAGCTCGTTTGCGAACGACGCTGGGTCCGTGCTGACGTGACGAACGAAGAGCGTCCGGACAATCGCGCTGCGCACGTCCTTCGGCAGCTCGCGCTGCAACAGGCGCTTGATGAAAGCCACCTCCGGTGCGTCGAGCCGGGTCGCCGTTGCATATCGCTGGTAGAGGGTACGGTCGTCGGGGACATCGTGACCTGGGCGGTACTGCCGCAGCAGACCGAACACATCCTCGATGAGCTGGCGCGGATCGGATACCGCCGCCAGCACGAAGTGAATCCCGTGCACGTCCAGAATTTCTCGTTCCTCGATCGGTCGCCCCGGCACGAAGAACACGGCCGGCAGCCGGCGGTAATCGAGGCACGGGAAGACCACGGTGTAGTGGTCCAGGAAGCCGTCGTCGAACGTCAGCAGACAAGCATTGCTCGGCAGCGTGGTTTCGCCGCGGATCGCGGCGAGAATCTCCCGCACATCGAGGATGGTATAGTGCTTCGTCAGGTAATCGAGCTGACCCTCGAAATGCTCGAGACGCATTCCGTGGATCGCCGGGAACCGCGTGCGCGGCAGGTCGCGCACATAGTGGTACATCACGACGGTGAGCATTGACGTACCGTCCCCCTGGCGGCTGGACGGCCTTCTGCGGGGTCGCCGGGGCCCTCTGCCCTGGTCGAGGAGTGCGCAAGGTGCTCAGGGCGTTGCGGGCCGGCGCCTCCCCCAGCTGCTCTCGCGCCATGGAGGGCGTGCATAGCAAGTGCGTCATCCCGATGGTGACGGATCAGTGAGAAATGCCCGGTGCATCGGGGTGTGGGGCATTGACGCGTTGCCTCACTTGGTTCAGGTGGGGCAAGTGCGCCAGGACGATCTGCGGGTCTACTCCGAAGTCGATCAGACACGCTACCTCATCCACATCGATTGCCTTGAGCCCCTCGAGCATCCGGCGGCAAGTGTCCGTGCCGCCAAAGAGCCCGCTGGTCTCGAAGTAGCGCTCGAACGCGAACGCGAGCAGTGCCTCCATGTGCTCCCGGCTCAAGCTCTGGAATTCATCCCCCGACGGCGGCGTCGCACCAGCCCCCTTCCGGCGGTGCGCCGCCCATGCTCCGGCGAAGTTCTTGATAAGGCTGACCGAGCTCCGCAGATACTCGATCATCGGCCGCCGCACGATCTCCCGGACGCTATCGTCGTCTTCTCCGACGAACGTGTGCAGCATCAGCGTGACCTGTCCGCGTCTAGGGCCGTGTCCGTGCTGCTCCCAGCTCCGCCGATACGCTGCGATTCGGTCCGCGAGTTCGTCGACCGTTTGCCCGAGGAGGTGCGTGAGTAGGTTCGCGCCAATGCGACCGGCCGCTTCGTAGGTCTCGGTGCTGCCGGCGCTCGTCACCCAGATCGGGAGCTCGCTCTGCACCGGCCGGGGCAGCGTCCGAACGGCCACGGGCGCCCCGGTGGCACCCGGAAAGGTGACGGTGTCCCCGCGCCACAGCTTGCGCACCGTCTCGATGTGCTGATACATGACCTCCTTGCGCTCGGCATAGTTACCGGGCGCGAGCACGAAATCCTCGGGCTGCCATCCTGAGGCGAACGACACACCCACCCGACCGTTGGAGAGGTTATCGACAACCGCCCATTCTTCCGTCACCCGGATGGGATGATGGAGGGGCAGCACGACGCTCCCAGCTCGGATCTGAATCCGCTCCGTGATCGCCGCAATGGCTGCCGAGCTGACCGACGGGTTGGGGTACAGACCGCCGAAGCGGTGGAAGTGGCGCTCAGGCGTCCACACGGCGGCGAAGCCGTGACTATCCGCGAACCGCGCCCCGTCCAACAACAAGCGGTACTGATCCGCACTCTGTTCACTCCCGCCGCTGGCGAAGTAGAACAGGCTGAAATCCAGCGACCGGCTCTCTCGCGCACCTTGGTCTGCCGGAGCGCTTGGGGAAGGCGGATAGCGGTCGACGAGCGAAGAGGCCGTCATGCGGCAACCCCCGGGGGTGGTGACACCTTCAACGCATTCACCTGCGAACCGTGCAAGTACCTTGCCGGCTGCGCCGCGTCGCGCGCAACGACTGGACTGAGTTCACATTAAGGGCCCGATCGGTCCCTCGATCGCGACTGTCGCGTGCGTGCAACGTTTGGTGGCGGCGGCGACATATGGCGATCAGCGCGCCAGCGGCTACGCCCTCCATCGGCTCATGCCGTCCCGAAGTCGCCTGTCGCGGGCTGCATCTCAGCATTCCGGCGATCCGCGACAAGTTCGCGTTGCAGCGCCCTAATGACGCGGGACTGCTCCTCTTCCGTCAGACTGGTGGAGCAGGGCACGCTTAGCGCCAGTCGGTTGACTCGGGTGGCCACCGGACAGGAGCGGGCGAAGCTGTCGCGGTGTGCCGGACTGAGATGCAGCGGCTGCCACAGGGGCCGGGTCTCGATGTTGGACGCGGCAAGCGCCTTCAGCAAGGATCGACTGTCGGTCCCGCACCGTTCGGCATCCACCAGGATCGTGTACATCCAGTAGGACGCAGTGGCCCACGGGGCTTCTTTCATCGGCTGGATACCGGGCAGTCCTTCCAACGCCTCGGCATACCGTGTGGCGATACGGCGCTTCGCGGCGAGAAAGGCAGGAAGGCGCTCGAGCTGAGCAGTGCCGAGCGCCGCCTGCACACTCGTGAGCCGATAGTTGTACCCGATTTCCTGATGCACGAATTCCAGTGGGTCGTCTTTCGCCTGGGTGGTGAGGTAGCGCGCGCGCCGTGCGAGTAGCGGATCGTCAGTGACCAACATCCCTCCCCCGCCCGTGGTCATCAGCTTGTTCGCGTTGAAGCTGAAGCACGTGAGTCGGCTCCACCGGCCGAGTGGCTGGCCGCGGCACAGCGCACCCAACGATTCCGTGGCGTCCTCCACCATGGCTAGTCCATGCTGCTCGGCGATCGCCTTGATGGCTGGCAAGTCACAGGGGTGCCCGAGAATGTCTACCGGCAGGACCGCCACAACCCGCCGTCCAGTATGGCGGTTGTGCAACTCACCCGCCGAGACCTTGCAATCGTCCCGTAGAAAGGCGCTAAGCTCGCCCGGATCGAGCTGCCAGTAGTCTTGATCCACATCCACGAACGTCGGCCACGCTCCGACGTAACGCACCGCATTGGCGGGGGCGATGAAGGTCAGCGAAGGCAGAATGACCTCGTCTCCCCGCCGCACACCAGCCAGCAGGAGCGCCGTGTGCAGCGCAGCCGTGCCGCTGTTGGTGGCCACCGCGTGCGCCACTCCTAAGGCGGCGGCGAACTCTCGCTCGAAGCGCTCGACAAACGGCCCGACCGACGACACCCAGCCCGTCGTCAGGCACTGCTCCACGTACGTGCGTTCATTCCCGCCAATGTTAGGGACGCAGAGGGGGACGGGGCTGGCCAGTGGCCCCGGACCGGACCCGGGCGCCCTAGATGGCATACTCGACCGGAAACCGGTCCAGATGAGCGCACAGCCACTCAGCCGTGCGCCGCAGCCCCTCGTCAAGAGAGACCCTCGCTTTCCAACCGAGCAGGTCAGCCGCGCGGGACGGATCCGACTGCAGCACCATCACCTCGCTCTGGCTCGGGCGGATCCGATCTGAGCACACCACGACGCTGGCTTCCCGCTCACATACGCGCTGCGCGGCCACGATAATCTCCCGCACGGATTCCGCGCGGCCCGTGCCAAGGTGGATCGTCTCGCCCTCGATTCCCTCTGCCGTGCCGGCGGCGAGAAAACCGGCCACGGTGTCGGACACGAACGTCAGGTCTCGCCGTGGCTCCAGGTTCCCGAGCTTGATCTGTGGAGCCTGCCGGAGGAGCTGCAGCAGGATGGTAGGGATGACCGCCCGGGCGGACTGCCGCGGCCCGAACGTGTTGAACGGGCGCAGGATGACGACCGGGACGTCATACGTGCACCGGAACGCCTCGCAGAGCTTGTCTGCGCCGATCTTGCTGGCGCTGTACGGTGACTGCCCTCGCAAAGGATGCGATTCACGAATCGGTATCGTCTCCGGCGTGCCGTACACCTCGCTGGTGGAGGTGTGCACCAGTCTGGCGCACCGCGCGCGTCGCACCGCCTCGAGGACGTTGAGCGTGCCGCGGATGTTGGTATCGACAAAGGACTCGGGAGCCTGATAGCTATGTGGAATCGAGATCAACGCCGCCAGGTGGAAGACGACCTCGATGTCCCGACAACTTTCCTCGACGAATCGGGCGTCGCGAATGTCTCCCAATCGCACGTCCAAGGCACCACGCACGTCAGGCGCGACAGTATCCAACCACCCCAAGGAGCCCTGGCTGTTGTAAAAGCAGAGGGGCCGGACGACGGCGCCCGCCTTCACCAGTGCTTCAGTCAGGTGGCTTCCGATGAAGCCGTCGGCGCCGGTCACCAGGACGCGACGCTCCGACCACTTCATACAGCCCCCCTCGCCTTCCGCAGCTCGTCCGTCCGTCCGATGTCCGCCCACTCGTCTTCGATCAGAAAGGCCCCGAGCCGGCAGCCCTGGGCCCGCAACTGCGTGAACAGTTCAGTGATCGGAAACTCCTGGTTGCGAGGCACCAGCGCCAACACCTCCGGACCTAACACATAAATGCCGGCGTTGACCAACATCTGAATCGTGGGCTTCTCACGCAGGTCCTCGAGCCCGCCGTCGTGGACCTCGGCCACCCCAAAGGGGATGTCTACCGCGTAGGGCCGGACTCCGACGGTGGCGCAGTACCGGCCGCACGCGTGAAAATCCAGCAGGCGACCGACGCTGGCCTGGGTGACCAGGTCGCCGTTCATGACCAGAAGCGGCTCGCCAGGAGTGTTGGGCAGCAGGCTGAGCGGTCCTCCGGTGCCCAGAGGGACGTCTTCTCGGAGGTATTCGATGCGGCACCCAAACCGCGCGCCATCCCCGAAGTGGCTCTCGATAACGTTGGCGAGGTGATTCACGGACAGGAAGATCCGGCGGACTCCCCACCCGACCAGGTGGAGCACCAACCGCTCCAGGATCGGCCGGCCGGCCACCGTGACCATCGGCTTGGGGGTCGTCTCGGTCAGAGGACGCAAGCGTGTTCCTTTCCCGCCCGCCAGGATGAGCGCCCAGTTACGCCGCTCGCCGTTTCCGATGAGCTCACGCATCAGATGGAGCCCGATCAGGTGTCTCTCGGCGTCCAGCACGGGCACCTGAGCAATCTCGCGGGCCCGCATCAGGTCGAGCACTTCGACTCGGCTGGCGGACTCGTCCACCGCCACAAAGTCGCTACGCATGGTGGACTTGAGACAGTGGCTGTCGAGAGTCTTGCCGGCGAGGAGGGCGCGGCGAATATCGCCGTCGGCGACGGTGCCTACCACGCGTCCGGCCGCGTCGCAGACGAACGCGATGCCGCAACGACCCTCATTAATCGCCCGCAGCCCCTCGAACAGTGTGCCGTCGGGGCGAACGACCACTTTGGCGAGGCGCTCGTTCAGGAACTCTTCCATTGCCGCGGTCCTGGAATCCCGATGCCACGGGGGAGGACTTGAGTTCCTAATGCCACGTCGCGCACAACGATCGCCCCCATGCCCACAAACGCGTCAGCACCGACGGTGCAGTGGTCTCGTATGAGGGCTCCCATCCCGATAAGCGAGCGCGCGCCGACCGAAGCCGCACCGCCGACGAGCCCTGACACCAGCGCATAGTCCCCGATCGTGACGTCATGCCCCACGCAGGCTGTCGCATTGATCAGGCAGTGTGCCCCGATGCGCGCTCCGACCTGCACCACGGCCCCGGCCAGCACCACGGTGCCCTCGCCGACCACCACGTCGGGGGCGACCCGAGCGTCGCGGTGCACGACGGTGGCCCATCCGCCGACGGCCGCCGTCAATCGTCCCACGGCCTCGCACCGGGCCGAATCGGGCCGCAAACTCCCGAACGCCAGGACAGCCAGCGCGTCCGGGTAGCGGACCAGAGCGGTATCATCGCCGAGATGAGGAGCCTGCAAGCGCGATGCCATGTCGCGCTCTGGGCTCGGGTCGACAAACCCAATCAGCTCGAACGCGTCTGGCTTCGAACGGAGTGCGTCCGCCACCACGCGTGCGTACTCGCCGCCACCGATTAGGATCACCGCGCGCCGGGTCATCGGACCTCGTGAAAGCGCTTGCGTGGCGGCAGTGGTGGGTCCCAGTTCACGATCGCCGCAACTATCCGGGGAGCGGCTGGTCCTGAGGGATACGGCGCAGGAGTCCCAGCCGTCTTTCCCTTGAGCGCGAGCTTGATCGCCTGACCCAAAGCGGCGGCGATGGCCCCCGCCTCCGCGGGGACATCCGATATGCCGGTCCCGCGGAGACGGCCGTGCTGCCGATCGCCGACATTGACGACCGGTGCGCCTGCCGCTGGCGCTTCGGCGATGCCACTGGACGAGTTGCCCAAGACTGCAGAGGCGAGACGCAGGAGGCCCCAGTAGCGTGCCTCACCCAGCCCGTCCGTGAGGACCACGTTTTCCCGGCCGCGGGCCCACTGTCGCCAGTAGTCCTGAATGACGACACCGCCGGCGTCCGCGTTCGCTTGCGTCACGATGTAGGTCGCGGGCACCGCCTCCATCGCGCCGGCGACGGCCCCGACTTCGGATCGTGGATCTCCTCCCAGGGTGGTTGGATGCAGGGTGACTAACACGACCGGCGGCCTCAACGAGCAACCGAGCTCTTGTTCAAGGACACACCGGGTCGGCAGATCGGTCCGGTACACGTTGTCCAGCCCCGGTGCGCCCACGACGACCACCGTGCTTGGATCTTCTCCCATCTGGCGGACACGTCGGGCGTGCACCTCGTGGCTCACGAGATGTAGATGGCTCAGTTTCGTGATGGCGTGCCGCATAGCGTTGTCGATCGCGCCCTCCGATTCCTCGCCACCGGACACGTGGATGATGGGAACCGTGGCGATGGTTGCGGCCATAGCAGCTGCCAGCGTCTCCGCACGGTCGCCCACCAGCAGCAAGGCGTCGCACCGGTCTCGTTCGAGCGCACCCGCGACTTGCTCCAGCGCGCAGGCCGCATCGTGGCTTGGATGCGGCGGCTCGCCGACGAAGGACAACTCCCGGGCGATCTCGAATCCGTCTCGCCGGATGTGATCGACGGAACGCCCGAACCGTTCCTGCAAGTGCATGCCACCTGCCCATAGCACGGGACGTAGCACTGGGTGCTCGCGCAGGAAGACCAACGTGCTTCGCAGGATCCCGTAATCCTGCCGGCCGGTTGTGAGAACGACGATCGTGCGGGCGCTATTCAAGGTCAGCGTCGTGCAAGAGAGACCCCGCGGGCGCGGGCGCCTTCAGCCGCCGGCCCACCAATGACGCAGCTTGAGACGCGGGAATGCCATTGCCAGGACGGAGCAGCACGAGGTCGCTCATCTCAAGAGCTTCTCCTGCCTCGATGTCCCGCGCCGCATGCAGGCTGCGGCGCGCGCGGAGCGCGACGGCGCGTTCCGACTCGACTGACAGCTTCAACCCGTCCCCGCGCGCGGCCTCCGTTGCGCGGACGTTTTCCACCAAAGCCCGCAGCTCAGCAGGCTCTAACGAGGCCTGATGGTCCGGGCCCGGAAGGGAACGATCCAGAGTGAAGTGCTTCTCGAGGAGTTCCGCCCCCATGGCGACGGCGGCGACGCCCAGCCTGGTCCCTTCACTGTGATCACTCCACCCCACCGGGACGTGGAACAGTGATCGCATCGTGCCCATCGCGCGGAGGTTGCACTCCGAGGGGGCGGCAGGGTAGTTCGAGACGCAGTGGAATAGGGCGACCGGTGGACTGCCATGCGCGCGTACGATATCGAGGGCGTCGACCACCTCTGAAAGGCTCGCCATACCGGTGGAGATGAGCATCGGCTTGCCCTTGCGCGCCACGTGGGCGAGGAACGGCGGATTCGTGATCTCACCCGACGGGATCTTAAAGGCGGGCACGCCCATACGCTCGAGCAAGTCCGCGCTGCCTGCGTCGAAAGGCGTGGAGAGGAACATGAGGTGGCGTGCAATCGCATGCGCACGCAGTTGCGCGAACGTGTCGGGTGTGAGAGCGAGTTTGCGCCCCATCGCCAGCTGGGACTCGTCGCGTCGCGATACTACTTGTTCGGGATCGAAGGTCTGGAACTTGACCGCGTCCGCGCCGGCTTCAGCGGCCACATCCACCAAACGATGCGCGAGATCGACGTCCCCGTTGTGATTGATCCCGGCCTCCGCGATGATGAAGCAATCCGCACTCCCTCCGATCTGCCGATCACCGACGTGCACCACAGGCGCCTTGGCCTGCGCGAGGATTGCGTCGGCCAGCACCACGTCCCCTGCTGCGTCGATGTCGACTGAGCGCTCGGGGAGCATCGGCACGCCGCGCGTGCATCCGGGGACGACAAACGCCCTGTGTTGCCGCAGAAAGGCCGGTGTGTCGATGTAGACGGCGCCGTTGACGTAGTAGCTCGCGGCAAGCGCCTGCTCGCGCCCCGTCGGCTGCATGGTCTCACGCGCCCACTGCAACGTCCCAGCTTGCTCTCGCTGTAGGAGCAGCTCCCCGCGATGGGCGGTCACGGTGACCGACACCACGGAGGGGCTCTTCGCCGGATCGAACGCCGCCCAGCAGCGGGTGATGTCCTCCGCTCTCCGAAGCGGGGATGTTGGTTGCAGGAGCACCACGGCATCGATCGGTGGCTCTTGATCTGCGAGCCGCTCGAGCAAGTAGACAACGTTCTCAATCGTCGGAATGCCGTCGCCCGCCAGCTCCGGGGGACGGAGAAACGGCGCGGCGGCGCCCCATCGCCTGCCCTCCTCCGCGATCTCTTGAGAATCGGTGTCCACGATGATGCTCACACGGCAGTGTGGGATGCTCGTCGCGAACTCGCGGGCCGTCACGACGGCCCTGGCGAGGAGACTCACGCCCCTGACCGGCGCGAGATTCTTCCGCGGGAGGCGCCTTGATCCTCCGCGAGCGGGAATGACGATCAACGCCCTCACGGTCCTATGCTCCACGAGGAAGGAAGAGGTGGTGGCTCCGAATGCTCATCGTCGCCGGGGGCCGGCACGCCCAGCCGTTGCACGAGAGCAATCGTGGCCCTCAGACTCTGCAAGGAGCTTGCCCGCCCACGCCGCGTCGGCCTGACGCCCCTAACGACTTCTGCGGAGTGGGGTTACGCCTACGCTTCACCGGCGCCCCACAGTGCCGCAGACGTGCAACGGTTGATGGCGTAAGGGCGACACTTCGACCGCCCTTGGGTGACGAGGGCACTTGTGAACCCCAAGTCGGGACTTGGCTTATGTCGAGCGCATTGAGGTACGCTACGTGCACATGGCAGTCGTCGGGTGCCAAGGGCCCGTGGGTAGAGGAGTACGTCATGAGGAAGGGTGAACGCCGGACGGCGGCCATTGCCGCCATCGCTGCTCACTTGCCGGCGGGCGAGTTGACGAACGAAGATCTCGCCGGCGAGCTTGGCGACTGGACCGCCGAGAAGATCTTCGATAAGACTGGAATCCGCAGCAGGCGGGTTTCGGCCGCGGAGGAGTGCGCGTCGGATCTGGGTGTGGCGGCCGCCCAGCGGCTTTTCGAGACTAGAGTGTGCGCCCCTGGTGCGGTCGACTTTCTCATCTTCTGCACGCAGAGTCCCGATTACTTTCTGCCGGCTACTGCGTGCACGATGCAAGCTCGCCTGGGACTGCGGACGAGCTGCGGCGCTGTGGACATCAACCAGGGGTGCTCCGGATTCGTCTACGGGCTGGCGCTGGCCAAGAGCCTTGTGGAAGCCGGCACCGCGTCGTGTGTGCTGCTCGTGACGGCGGACACCTATAGTAAGTTCCTGCACCCGCGGGACCGCAGCGTACGTACCATCTTCGGAGACGGTGCAGCAGCAACCCTCGTCGTCCACAGCGATGGGGATGAGGAGCTGATCGGCCCCTTCGTTCTCGGCACGGATGGCCGGGGAGCGCGCAACCTGATCGTTCCGGTCGGGGGGCTGCGACGGCGCCCAAGCTCGGAGACGGCAGTTGCCAGGGAGGCGGAAGGCGGCAACTGGCGGTCGGACCAGAATCTGTTCATGAACGGGGCCGAGATTTTCAACTTTACGCTGAGCACGGTCCCCCTCGCGGTGCAGCAGCTCCTCGAGAAGGCCAACGGCGGACTGCATAGGGTGGATTACTTCGTGTTTCACCAGGCAAACCGGTTTATGCTCGAGCGTCTCCGTGACAAGTTGAAGATCGTGCCCGAAAAGTTTCTTATCGATCTCGAGGACTGCGGCAACACTGTGTCCTCGACGATTCCGCTGGCGTTAGAGAGGGCGAGACGCGGGGGGAAGATCACCAGTGGGCAGCGGGTCATGCTGGTAGGCTTCGGCGTCGGCTACTCCTGGGCGGCGGCAATGATCCGAGTCTCTTTCTAGTTGGGGGGGTCCCGCTCATGGATGCGGAAATCAGCAGACGTTTCCTTGCGAAATTGGCAGACGTGCTTGAGGTGGATGCGGCTAGGGTCCGGCCGGATTTCCCGCTCGCGGATCGCTGGGACTCAGTGACGGTCTTGGCGACGATGGCCCTGATCGACGAGCAGGTCGCCGTGACCGTTCCGCCTGACGAGCTGACCCGCTGCACGTCAGTAGCCGAACTGCTCACCCTTGTCGATCAGGCGATGGGTCTGGCGTCGCGGGGCCGGTGACGTGACGACCGAGCGCTCATTTGCGGTGGCCGCGCCCGATCGACCGCCGAGGTGCCTGGGGATCGATCTCGAGTCCATTGCGCGATTCAAGCTGCTCGCAAAGCCAGGTGGGCGCGCTTTCTTCGACCGAGTCTACACCTCCGCAGAGCAAGCGAGTGCGAGCGACAATCCCGTCCTGCTTGCCCTCTACTTCACTGCGAAGGAGGCGGTGGCCAAGGCGTTAGGCACGGGGCTCGGTCTGAATAGCGCACCCGCGGTGAGCGGCAAGGACATTGAGATTCGTTGGACGCCCGGAGAAGAGCGGCCCAGGGTCGCATTGTGGCGCGGTGCTGCGGCGCGGGCCGAATACATGCACCTGTCGGACGTCGTCGTTATTTGGGAACACACTGCTCGCTTGGCCTGCGCAATCGCTGTCGGCACTGATTCTCCTGTGCTGCTCGCTTGGTTGGTGGCGGCGCTGCGGGAGGCGCTGGCCGCCGCCGTCGTCGGGGAGTCCCGAGAACGCGGGCAACGATACGCCGCGGACCCCCCAGTCTCGGGACTCGATGCCTGACGTTCACGATCCCGATGTATCACGACGAGGAACTGTGACCGAGCCGACCATTCGAATGGCTCTGTGTCGAGAGCAGGACATCCCGTCCCTGATGCGGTTCATTGACGCAGAATGGCACGCGGGCCACGTACTGAGTCGTGACGAACGGCTGCTCCGCTGGCAATTCGATGGCAGTCTGGTGCCGCAGCGGCGACTCGCTGGGCCAACGGTTATGCTCGCTTGGCTGGGCGACGCGATCGTCGGGATGCTAGGTCTGACAGGGTGCGAGGTGACGCTCGAAGGAACCGCCGGCTCCGCGGTCTGGCTATCACACTGGTTCGCCAGCCCCAAGTATCGGCGTCACAATGTGGCTTACGGGCTGCTGTCTGCCGTACTGGAGCTGGGGCTGGACGTGGTGGCGACGAACGGTGCGAACCCCACGGCCACCAAGTTGCTGCGCGCGGCACAGTTCGAGACGGTCGGCGCGGTGCCCCGGTGGGTCGGTGTAGTGGATGTCTCCCTCGCAGCGCGACTGCTCGCCGACTGCAACGAGGGCCTTGGTCTGGACGCCGCTACACGCATCTGCGAACGCTACCGAGCAGAGACCCCGGCCGGCGGCGCCAGGGCGTCCGGAAGCACTGTGGAAGTCTTGCCATGGCGAGAGGAGCTCGCGCCCGCCTGGGACCGCTACTGGAAGGAGCACGTTGCCGGAACGATCGTGGGCACGGCACGGGATGCTCGGTTCATCCGTTGGCGGTACCTGCACCACCCGCGCCTACGGTACGAGATTCGACTCGCCAGGTGTCGCAGTAACGATAGCGTGATCGGCTTGGCCGTGTTTCGGGTCGAGCAGGTTCGGGGCCGGACGGAAGCCGTCATGCGGGTGGTGGAGTTCTTGGGGAATGCGGCGGCCCAGCCAGTGCTGGCGTGCGCGATCCTCCAGGCTGCGGGAGGGCTCGGGGTCGCTTATGTCGACTTCTACTGCACCTCCGCGTCTGCGGCACGAGGAGTTGAGGAGGCGGGGTTCAAGCTGGAGAGCCTGACCGATGACCAGCCTGCCTTTCCAACCAGATTGCAGCCCCTCGAGAAGGGCCACTTCTGTATGACGGCGTTGATGCGGCTGCCATCCGCCAGGCGCGGCCAGGTCAATCCGCTGATCCGTACGGGACGCTTGTACCTGACGAAGTCCGACGGCGACCAGGATCGCCCCAATTAGTGGGTGCGGTTTAGCTGCTCGTCGGGCCGCAGCGCAGCAGCGAGGCGCACAACAACCGAGCAGCGGGCTCGCCGGAGCCGATAATGACCTCGGCAGATTCATGTTACGCCCATACGTCGCTCGCGGTTCTCGAGCGTCGCAGACGCGCAACGACTGATGGCCGAGTGCGACACCTCGACTGCCCTTGGGGTGCGAAGGGCATTAGTGAACGCTATGGGGGGAAGCAGCTTAAGTCGAGTCGGGCTCAGGGTATGCTGGGTGCATACCCAAGCAGCCGCAGTTCCTTTGCATCTCACACGGTGAGCGGTTTCCATTTGGCCGCGGACAGCCTCGCAAGAGTCTTTGTGGCCGCACTCGAGCACCAGGGGGCGTGGGGGTCGGTGGCTGATGCTGACTAGAGCCTGGGATGCCCGGCCGTCGCTGCTCGTGGTGGACCTCGAAACCCGCGGCGGCGCGCGTCGTGTGCTGGAGTGGCGCGCACGGCAGATGGTACGACGCCTCGGCGCCTTTGGCAGGCGTGGCAACCGATTGGCCCAAGTGCTCCTCCACCTGCCGGAGGGCGTCGGGCCCAGCCCGGGATGGCCTGCAGGAGCGCGCGTGATCCGCACGGCGGAGCGCATCTCGCCGAGCCGCCTGCTGGAGATCCACGAACGTGCCTTCGTCCGGTCCTTCGAGGTCGCACACGGCTCGATCGGCAGCGTGTTCCCGACCGTCTGCGGCGTGGGGTTGGGAGAGCTCAACCTCATGACGATCCAGAGGCACCTGGCCTCGTTCTCCGTCATCGCATCGGCCCTCGAAGATCTGCTCGTGGGCGGGCAGATCGGCGCCTGCCGCATCCTCTCGGCCGACGTGGGCCTTGCCCGGGCTCTCGAGCGGCAGGTCGCGCGGCTGGTGGAGGCCGTTTCTACCTGGCCTCCCCGCCGGCTCCTGGAAGGAGAGCGCTGGGCTCGTTCTGCGTGGTCGGCCCTGCCGCCGGTGCCTCTCCCGAAAGCCGAGCAGGCGGCGCGCCACGCCATGAGGGCGCGGCTGCGCAGGCACGGGCTTGCGCGCGCGCGCCCGCGGGTGCTGGTCGTCTCCGAGTCGACGCCCATAGCGCACATGTTTGGCGTGGTCGAAGGCGCCCTCGCTCGGGCCGGCGTGGGATCGGTCGTCCGGCTGGACTTCAGCGGGGGCTCCGGCCTGGTTGCCGCAGCCGGTGCCGCTGTATGCGACTGCGGCCCCCACGGCGCGCTCGGGCTACGAGCGGGGCCGTTTGGAGCGCAGTGGGGCGACGCGCGGCGCGAGCTCCGCAGGCATCAGGCCTTCACCGGTGCGGAAGACTCGCAGGACGCGCTGTCCTTGGAAGGCCTCGTCGGATACCTCTACGTGTCCAAGTTCGACGCTCAGGTTAGACACCTGTGGGCGGCCGACACTGCCCTCGACCTGCTCCAGCCGGAGGTGATTCTGGTTGGGAACGACCGCTGGTGGGGGGGACAGACGTTCGTGCAGTTAGCCCGTCAACGGGGGATTCCCTCCGTGTGCGTGCAGGACGGGGTCGCGGGGGACCACCCCTCTTGGTGGTGGCTGGCCGCCGACTGCATGGCCGTGACGAACGAACAGGTGGTGCAGGGGCTGGTCCGGCACGGTGTCCCAGCGGAGCGGTGCCGTGTGACCGGGCAGCCTCGCTATGACTTTCTGGCGCGATCCTGCGCGGACGAGCAACGCACAGCTCGGGCCGCGCTCGGCCTCGAGCCAGCGACGTTCGCCGTGCTGTTCGCCGCGCAATGGATGCATGGTCCCGACTACGTTGGGGGCGTCGTCTCCGCGCTCCTCGCCGTGCCCGGCATCCGCGTCATGTTGCGGCCGCACCCCTCCGATCCGCGTGACCTGTGGGACCGGCTCATGCGACGGCACGGGTCGGAGCGCGTGACGCTGCATCGAGCGGATGACATCCTCACGCTCGTGCGCGCGTGCAATGCGCTGGTGACGCAGCACTCAACCGTCGTCCTCGAGGCGGCGCTCTTGGGAAAGCCGGTCATCACGACAGAGTTCGGTGGCTTCCACGGTCCCGCACCGGTGATCCCAGACGGGATCGCTACCCAGGTCCGCGGACTGGAGGATTTGACCAGGGAGGTCCAGGGGCTGGCGACGGCGGTGCATGCGCCGAGACCGAAACCCTCGCGATCCCCGCAAGTGGCACTGGCGGCCCTCGTTGGGCCAGTTGACGGTCACGCGGCCGAGCGTGTCGGGGAACTCGTCGCGGAGATGTTGCAGCGGGCGCCCTATGCAGTGCCCGCTGCCGCGACGCGTTAGAGACGGCGGGTGCGCGGAAAGGATGGCCAATGGGGACAACGAGGCGGGTGACGCGATGACGACAAGGGGCGGCACGGGGCACACGACGTTCACCGCCTTCCTGCTCGGGTTGCGTTCGCTGCGGCAGCATCCCGGACTTGCCGTCGCCTTTCTTCTGGCCACGCTCACGCAGGGGACCCTCCAGGGCGGCATGGTGTGGGCGTTGCGCCAGGTGCTCATCATGCTCAACGGGCCTGGGGGTGTGAACCGCCGCGTCTTGCTCGTGGGCGCGCTAGCCGTATGCGCGGTCTGGCTCGTGCGCTCGGCTGGGGTGTACGCCGCTCAAGTGCTGGCGGGCCGGTTGGCCAGCCGTGTCGAGCTGGAGTGGATGCGGCGGGTGCTCGAAAAGCTGCTGACGCTTTCGGTCGGCTTCTTTGACAAGAGCAGCCGGGGCGATCTCGTCATGACCGCCTACAACGACACGAAGACCGTGCGCCTCGTCACGGTCCAGTTCGGCCAGCTGGTACTCTACCTCTCACAGCTCGCCGGGCTGATGGTCGCGGCCTGGGCGATGAGTGCGAAGCTCGCGCTCATCGGGCTCGTTGTCGCACCGCTCGCGTGCGTCCCGGTCTATTGGCTTGGACGGCGACTCACGGAGGCGGCACGACGGGAGCAGAAACAGGGGGTCTCGCTTCAAGACAGCTATCTCCAGCTGACCTCCGGGATCCGAGTGATCAAGGTCAACGCGGGAGAGAGCCAAATCTTGGAAAGTGCCCGACACATCTCCCAGCAGTTGTGGCGGAGCGTGCTGCGACAGATCGACACGCAAGGGCTCGCGCGCCTGTTGCTCGAGGGCGTCGAGGGCGCCGGGCTGATCCTCATCTTGGTCATCGGCGGCGTGGATGTGGCGGCGGGGCGCATGCCGTGGCAGTCGCTGCTCGGCTTGCTCCTCGCGGTGATGGCGATCTATAGCCCCGTGCTCGGATTGCTCAACATCTACGGATATGTTCGCCAGGCTATTCCCGACCTCGATCGTCTCGACCGGATCCTGAAGATGGTGCCGGAGATCCAGGACCGGCCCGGCGCACGGCCGCTGCTCGAGGGGCCCGCCACGATCGAGCTTCGGAACGTGTCATTTACGTACCACGGCCGGCCCGCCCTCAGCGACATGTCTGCCGTGATACATCGAGGCGAAACGATCGGCATCGTGGGACCGACGGGCGCTGGCAAGTCAACGCTGTTGTCGCTGCTGCTGCGTTTCTATGATCCCACGGCCGGCGCGATCTTGTTTGACGGCGTTGACCTGCGCGATCTCCGGCACCGGGATCTCATGCGCCAGAGCTCGATCGTGCTTCAGGAGCCGTTTCTCTTCATCGACGCGATCGCCAACAACATCCGCATCGGACGACCGGAAGCGACCATGGAAGAAGTGGTTGTCGCCGCGAAGGCGGCGGGCGTGCACGATGAGATCCTTCAGATGGAGCTCGGCTACGAGACGGTTGTCGGGACCGGGCCCGAAGCTCGCGGGTTGTCAGGAGGGCAGAAGCAGCGGATCTGCGTCGCCGCGGCGCTCTTGAAGAACGCGCCGCTGCTATTCCTCGATGAAGCGACTAACAGCCTCGATTCGGTGTCGGAGACCAAGGTGCAGGCCGCGATCGAGCGTCTGATGCGCTATCGGACCACGTTTGTGATCGCACATCGTTTCTCCACGCTCCGCAATGCGGACCGGATCATCGTCCTCGAGCAGGGACGGATGGTCGGCTTCGACTCGCACGCACGGCTGCTCGAGCGCTGCGAGACGTACCGGAAACTCTGGGCATCGCAGATGTCGCTCGACAGCGACTCGTCCGGGGTCTCGCCCCGACGGCCGGAGGAAGTCGATGGCGTGGCTCGGGCAGGCACGGCGCAGTGGCTGTGACGACCTGCCGAGCGGCCCGCGAACGGAACTCGTGAGGGCGCGGGTTGGCGCAGGCTCCAGGGCCATTCGAATGCTCGGCTCGCTCCTCTACCTCGGCTTAGACGTGCTCGGAATCCCACGCGCCGCACGACGCGGTGGGACCATTCTGTGCTATCATAACGTCGTGGGGGACGGCGAAGCGGCCCAAAGCACCACGGCCGACCTCCACATGCCGCTCGCGCGGTTTGAAATGCAGCTGGGCTGGCTGATCCGGCACTACGAAATCGTGCCCCTGCACGAATTGGTGGAGCGCATCGAGCGTGGCAAGCAGCTCTTGCGAGTGGCCGCCCTGACCTTCGATGATGGGTACGCTGGCACCTTCAAGCACGTCGTCCCAGTCCTGGCGCGTCTCGGCATCCCGGCCACGATATTCGTCATCGCGGAGGCACCCGGCCGCTCAGACGCGTTCTGGTGGGACCATCCTGACCTACCAGGGTCGATAGCGCGACGCTACTTGCTCGAGGAACTCCGCGGTGACGAGCACGCGATCCGGGGCGCTACGCGGCTGCGAAGCGACTGGGCTGTCTCTGAGTGTCTCCGGCCCGCTGACTGGCACGTGATCGTCGCAGCGGCAAGGCATGGTGTAGACATCGGCGTGCATTCAGCCACGCATCGCTCTCTACCTTGGCTTACCAATGGGCAGTTGCAGCGGGAAGTTGTCACGAGCCGACACGTCGTTCAACGCGAGAGCGGAGTGATGCCCGACTTCTTTGCCTACCCGTACGGCCTCTGGGACGAGCGCGTGAGGGCGGCCGTCCGGGCTGCGGGTTATCGCGCTGCCGTGACGCTCGATCCCGGTCTGAACCGCGCTGGCGCCGACCCCTGGGCGCTCCGCAGAATCAATATTCCGGCGAGCATCAGCGACGCCGCGTTTCACGCCTACACAGCTGGGCTCAACCCTCGCTGGGCACTCGGATAGGCGGCCGAGCAGCTGCGGGCGATGGCCCTTCAGCTAGCTCACCTACCTGCATTGCCTGGAGTTCTCGAGCACGCGGCCCAAAGGACGCCAGCTTTGCGATACGCGTCGATGGTGCACTCCGCGATGGGTTCCCAGGCGAGCGCCGTCTCGGCGTAGCGCCGGGCGTTTCTCTCGAAGCGTCGGCGCAGGCCGTCGTCGGTGAGGAGGCGCTCCAGCGCCGCTGCCAAGCTCTCGACATCGTCCACTGGCACCAGTAGTCCGCATTCGCCCTGCTCCACCAGGTCGGTGAACCCAGCAATCCGCGTCGCAACAATCGCACGCCCCATGGTGAGGGCGGCGATGGCTACCCCGCTCTGGTCGATGGTACGGTAGGGCAGGGCGACGACAGAGGCGGCCTCGAAATACGACGGTACCACTTCCTCCTCGACGTACCGCAGGTGGAACACCACGCGATCCTCGAGGTCGAGTTCGCGCGTCAGGTCGCGAATGGGCTGGGTAGCGGCGAACGGTGCCCCAGCCAGCACGACGCGGAAGGCCACTCCTCGGTCCCGAAGAGTCGCCGCGGCACGCAGCAGCACGTCTGCGCCCTTCGACGGCCGCAGCTCCCCGAACATGAGGATCGTGGGGGTGGGCTCCGCCGGGTGGTCGAGCGCCGGCACCGACGCCCGTTCCTGATTCCAGAACTGCCGGAAATTGCCGTGCGGGATCCGTGCGATGCGCTCGGGCGGAACCCCGAACTCGTCGATCAAGCCTCGGACCGTGTCCTCAGTGTGCGCAATGAGCTGATGGCAGGCGTGGTACAGTCGTCGGAGCCGCTGTCGGTCGCTCGCATCCCGGCTGGCGCGGTGCGGCCAGAGATTGTGAACGGTATGCACGACGGGGATTCGATGTCGAATTAGGTGCAACCACCGGGCGTCCACCGGAAGGACGGGTGGGAAATGCAGATGCAGCACATCGTATCGGCCGACCGCCGCGGTGAGGCGGGCAAGGGAAGTGAGATGGCCGGCCAGGCGCAGGAGCCGCCACACCGGCCGCGTGAGGCGTCCGGCCTCATACGAGCGCAACTGCGTCCGCCGATAAAACGCGATCTGTGGGGCATACGTGATTTCCCGCCAGCAGCGACTCACGCGCTCGAAATGCGGACCCGTGAAGAGGTTGACCTCACAGCCGGCGTCCACCAACGCATTGCAAAGATTGTGGGTGTACCCCGGCGCGCAGAACGACGGATCGAGCATCAGGACGCGTGTGCTGCCGTGCCGCCGAGCGGCGGCGGCACGAGACGGTGGGAGGCTACGAGTCGGCGCACCGCTGCGGTCGCGACTGCCCTTCACGTCAGAGGCTAGAGCCCCATATTCGGTGGTGCTCATCGGGTCCGGGATCCGCTGTGGCGGCGCACGGCTCGGTATACGGCTTCGTAGCGTTGGAGCCAGAGGGCGAGGCCGAATTCTCGCTCCAGCCGTTCTCGAGCTGCGCATGCCCGCCTCCGGGCCGCGGCACGATTCTGAAACACCTCCCGGAGCGCCGTGGCCACAGCGCGGGGATCTTCGGGAGGGATGATGAGCGCTTCCCCGGTCGACACGACATCAGGGACTCCTCCGACGCCGGCAGCGACGATTGGCACCTCAGCTGCCATCGCTTCGAACAGCGCGACGGGGGTCCCCTCCGTGCGAGAGGTCAGCGCGAACACGTCGAACGCTCGAAGCAGGCGTCCGGCACCAGGTACGAGGCCGTGCCAACGAATCCGGTCCGCCACCCCCAGGGCCACTGCGCGGTTTTCCAGTGACTGCCGTAGTGGGCCGGCTCCCACGAACGAGACCGTCACCGGAACGTCCCCCAGCTGCGACAAGGCTTCGACCAGAATGTCGGGGCCCTTCTCCGCACTCAACCGTCCGACCCACCCCACGCGAAAGGCATGGGGTGCCAGTCCGACAGCCCGACCCGCTGCTTCCCGGTCGAGTGGAGGCCCCGGGGGGTACCACGCGTTCTGCACGTAGTGGAGCCGCTCGCGGGGAACGCCGCTCGCGGCCAGGTCGTCTACGAGCGCTCGGGACACCGCTACGACGGCGTCGAACCGCCGCAACGCGTGGCGCTGCAGCCATTGGTAGAAGCGATTCCTCCTGTCACCACCCGTGAAACCGTGGACTGTCGAGACCACGGGAATGCCTAGGGCACGTGCCATAGCTGCATCGAGTACGTCAGCCCGATAGCCGTGAGTGTGAACCACGTCAGGACGCAGCCGGTTACACAGGCGCGCAACCTCCGCCCGCTCTTGCAGATAGCCCCGCCGAGAAACTTCGATCGTGAATACCTCGACCCCAGCGTTCCGGAACGGCGCCAGAAACGTGTGGTCGAGCTCGCCAGGGGGGATCACGGCAGCGACGCGGGCCTCCACTGCCGACCCGCGGGCTCCCAGAGTCAGCCCCGGAACGACCGCCTCCAAGCCTCCGACTGGGGCCGGGGCGAGAACGTGGAGCACGGACACAGTCGGGCTCCGGGTGCCTGAAGGGACCATGGCGGGGAGCTAACCGTGCAAGCTCGGTGCCTGCCGACCACGGGGAATTCGTAGAAGAATATGGGCCCTAACCGCCCTGCAGTGTTGCGTGATCGCAACGCGCGCCCAAGTGACTATGGGAGTCCTGCACGTTTCCCGACCACGGAGTGCTCGCCTAGCTGTGGGACGCCCGAGACCTCCGCGGGGACCGCCGCCAGGTGCGCTCAGTTCAACTGTGGACCACGATGACCTGCTTCTGTCGCGCGGCGCCCAGGATGTCTCCTCCGGCCGCAGGGCAGGTGACGAACTGCGGTCTAAATGACGGCATCAATGCCACTCATACGCGCCCACATCGTAGGCCAAGCCCTGGGGCCTGGCGACGCCGTCGAAATCGGTCAGAGGCACGCAGTTCGTCACTCCGGCGGCACAGGCCGTCGTTCCAGCATCGATCGCCACCGCGCCACTCTGGAGATGGTAGTCCCCGTTCATGTCCCCGGTGTAGTTCACGAAGAGGGAGGCGAACTGGGCAGCCGTGAGCGTCATGGTGCCCGACTCGGTGCCGGTGCGCAGGGAAACATTCGCGCCGGGGTTGTTGTAGACGATGTTATGGTTGAAGACGTTGTTGTAGCCCGTCGCGGGGTATTCATAGAGGCCGTAGCCATAGCCACCGCTCGACGCGACGTTCACGACGATGTTGTTGGCGACCGTCGTGGAATCGGCTGTCGTGATGGTGGAATCAGCTGATACCGCAATGCCATATCTCCCGCAGTTAGCCACCACGTTGTTTGAGATGATCACGTTGGTGGCGCCGTGCCAGAGATGAATGCAAGCGGCGGAAGCCCGGGTGACAATATTGTTTTCGATCACGCTCTTCGGGCCGGCCACGTAGATGCCGTGGATTTCGTTGGTGCCCCCAAGGGGACCGACGTTGTCCACCACATTGCCGAGGACTTGATTGCCCGTTAGGTGATAGGAGCAGCAATCCACAAGGATGCCCGCATAGCCGTCTGTGCCGGGCAAGTCATGCACGCGGTTACCGATGATCCGGCCGTAGTTGCCATCCTGCATGAGCCCGGTAGAGTACGGGCCCGTGATGTCAAAGCCGACAATGTCCACGTAATCGCCGAGGTTGCGAAGAATAAAGACCGTGGCCAACTGCGGCTTGCCGGTGCTAGTGATCCTCGCGCCCCACCGCACATCGGAGATGTAGGTGATGCGCGCGCTCGCGGTGCCGCTGGCCGACACGGTCTGCAGGTCCCAAGAATACGCCCCTGCCGCGAAGTGGGCAGTATCTCCCGGCTGGAGCAGTAGGCTCATGCGCACCATGGAATAGCAGGGCGCGGAGGCGGTGCAGGGATTCGCGTCCGAGCCCGACGGCGCGACGTAATAGTTGTTGCCGGTCGAGCCGGTTAACTCGGCGCTGATGGGACGCGTTTCCGGACGGCCGCCGGGCCTGCTGACGTCCGGCTCGGCGCAAGAGGGGAACAGCAGAAGGGACGCGAGCGTGAACGCCACCCAGCCCGGCTCGGTGCGAGGTAGCGTACAGGCGCCGAGGGAGAGCATCGCCTTGCGTCATCGAGCAATTTCCACACCGGTTTGGTTCGCGTCCGTGTGCGCAGCCTGCTCCCATGCAACTGTATGCCACGCCACCAGTTGCTGGTGCTGCTGAGCGTTCGCAACACCAGGGCGCGCTACAGCCTGAAACGAGCTGATCCGTTCCGTGGTTGCAACACGGTGTCGCGAGGGGGCAGCGGCCCCCACGCCAAAGACGTTGCTTGACTCGCTCACACCCGGAGGTCTACGCTCGAAGGCGTGATCGCGTGCAACCCCGGGCATCGCTGACATTACTGGCGGCATCAATGCCACTCATAGGCGCCGATGTCGGAGGCGCGGCCCTGGGGGCGGAGGACGCCGTCGAAGTCGGTCCCGGGCACGCAGGTCGTGACCCCGGCGGCACAGGCGGTGGTGCCCGCATCAATCGG
>Ga0209158_1000470_pt1 | contig 30266 bp, 26 predicted proteins | sample GraSoiAngelo_140_FD_185897 | JGI IMG/M metagenome (GOLD analysis project Ga0209158, IMG submission 185897) | Grasslands soil microbial communities from the Angelo Coastal Reserve, California, USA - 14_0929_12_30cm (SPAdes) (version 2) | ecosystem: Environmental > Terrestrial > Soil > Grasslands ...
GGCCGCGGCAACCGCGGCGCACAGCACCACCGCATCCTCGACCGGCCGGCGGTAGTACCGCGCCCGCCGGGCCACCGCTCCGAACCCGAGCGCTTCGTACAGCCGCCGGGCGCCGGCGTTCGACTCACGCACCTCGAGGTACACCACGCGCACTCCGCGGGCCCCGAGGGTGGCGAGCACGTGCTCCACCAGCGCCCGTCCCACGCCGCGCCGCCGGTGGGCCACCGCCACGCCGAGGTTGAGGATCTCGCCCTCGTCCGCCGCGCACTGCGCGACCACGTAGCCGGCGACCAGGCCGCCCAGCTCCGCGACGAGGAACGGCACGCCCGACGTCACGCACTCCGCGAAGTCGCGGCGCGACCAGGGATCGGAGAATACGGTGCGCTCGATCGCGGCGACGTCGTCGACGTCAGCCGGCGTGGCCGGACGAATCCGGGAAAGGGCGGCCGTGGCGCGCCTCCCATTGGGCCTGCGCTTCGGCAGGGCGTCCGTAGACGGGTTCGGCAATGGCCGCATCGTCGAGTGCACGACCCACCCCGGCGCGCCCGAGCAGGGCGAGCAGCATCGTCGCGGTTGGGGGGAGGCTCTCGAACGGCACGGGAGGCGCGCCCGCCCAAGTGGTCATCTGGTCCGCGAACCGGGCGATACCGCCGCCCACCACGAGGCGGGGGCGCACTGGGGCGATCCGCGCGAGCTCGGCCGGCGTCAGCACCGTGGGCTGCACCAAGGTGTCCACCCGGGTGGGATGGAAGACGTACATTGCGCCGTATACCTGACCGCGCAGCGCGTCGAAGCAGACCGCCACGGGATCGGTGCCGACGCGCGGCGCTGCACCGGCGGCCGCGGCCATGAGCGACGGGATGGCGCGGATGTCGAGGCCGGCCTCGTGCGCCAGGCCCTTCGCCACCGACCACCCGATGCGCAGCCCGGTGAAGCTCCCCGGTCCGTCCCCGACCACGATGCCTTCCAGGTCGCCCGGCCGGAGGCTCCGCCGGCTGAGCACGAAGTCGACCAGCCGGATGATCTCCGCGGCGTGGCGCCGGGCTCCCTGCACATGCGCCCCGCTCTCCGCGGCCGGCGGCCGGCCCAGCGCGACGCTCGCGATCTCCGTCGCGGTATCGATCGCCAACCACGCTCCGCTCACGCTTCCTCCACCAGCCGCATCTCCGGATCGGCATCATAGGCCAGCCGAAAGTGCCGGTCCAGCGGCGGGGTCCACGGGCCCGCGCGCTCCGGCCATTCGATCAGCAGGATGGCTCCGTCCCGCACCATGTCCTCGAACGCGAGGTCGCGCGCCTCGTCGGGCGACTTCAGCCGGTAGCAGTCCACGTGGTAGACCGGACGTCCGGCGGACGTCTCGTAGTGATGCACGAGGGCATAGGTGGGACTGGTGGCCGGGACCCGCGCGCCGAGGCCTTCGCAGATCGCCCGGACCAGGGTCGTCTTCCCGGTCCCGAGCTCGCCGGAGAGCCCGATCACCGCGGGGCTCGCGAGGTCGCGCCCGAGCGCTTCACCGAACCGCTGGAGCTCGTCCGCGGACAGGCGCATGACGGCCGGTGTCGGCCTCGGCCCGGAGCTCGAGGATCTGGTCGCGCAGCACAGCGGCGAGCTCGAAGTCGAGCTCTTCGGCGGCGGCCTGCATCTGGCTCTCCAGCAGCTTGATGAGCGCGTCGCGCTCCTTCGCGTCGGCCGGGCGCGGTACGCCCCCTTCAGCGGGGCGCGCGGTCTTGGCGTCCGCAAAGCGGGTCGCGAAGCGCACCTGGTCCACCGATTTCACGATCGACCGCGGCGTGATGCCGTGCTGCGCGTTGTAGGCCACCTGCGCCTCCCGCCGGCGGGTCATCTCGTCAAGGGCGCGCTGCATGGAGCCGGTGACGCGGTCGGCGTAGAGAATCGCACGTCCTTGGAGGTGCCGGGCCGCGCGGCCGACGGTCTGGATGAGCGACCGGTCGGAGCGCAGGAAACCTTCCTGGTCAGCGTCCAGGATGGCGACGAGCGACACCTCCGGCAAATCGAGCCCCTCGCGCAGCAGATTGATTCCTACGAGCACGTCGAACTCGCCCAGTCGCAGGCCCCGAATGATTTCCACCCGCTCGATCGCGTCGATCTCCGAATGCAAGTAGCGCACGCGCACGCCGTGCTGCTGCAGATAGTCGGTGAGGTCCTCGGCCATCCGCTTGGTGAGGGTGGTGACGAGCACGCGCTCGCCTTTTTTCTCGCGCAGCCGGATCTCGTGCAGCAGGTCGTCCACCTGTCCCTTCACGGGACGGACCTCCACTTCGGGGTCCACGAGACCCGTCGGCCGGATGATCTGCTCGACCACGACGCCGCCCGAGAGCCGCAGCTCCTCGTCGCCCGGGGTGGCGGACACGAACACCATGCGCGGCACGAGCTGCATGAACTCGTCGATCCGCAGCGGCCGGTTGTCCAGGGCGGAGGGCAGCCGGAACCCGTAGTCCACCAGGGTCTGCTTGCGGGAGCGGTCGCCTTCGTACATCCCGCCGAGCTGCGGCAATGTCTGGTGCGACTCGTCGAGGATACACAGGTAGTCCGGGGGAAAGTAGTCGAGCAGGCAGGCGGGGCGCTCCCCGGCCGCTCGGCCCGTCAGATGGCGGGAGTAGTTCTCGATCCCCGTGCACCGCCCCACCTCGAGCAGCATGTCGATGTCGAAGTTGGTGCGCGACTCGAGGCGCTGCGCTTCGAGCAGCTTGTTGCGGGCCCGCAGCTCCGCGAGACGCTCCGTGAGCTCCGCCCGGATAGCGGTGACGGCGCGCTGGATGGTGGGGCGCTCGGTCACGAAGTGGGTGGCGGGGTAGACGGCGGCGCGCGGCAGCTCGATGATCGTGTCGCCGGTCAGCGGATCGATCTTCGCGATGCGCTCCACCGTATCGCCCCAGAATTCGATCCGCACCGCCTGCTCGTCGTAGGCCGGGAACACTTCGATCGTGTCGCCCCGCACGCGAAACGTGCCGCGCTCAAACGCGACGTCGTTCCGCTGGTACTGCACCCCCACCAGGTCCTCGAGCAAGGCGTCCCGCCCGCGCTCCTCGCCCACGCTGGCCGTCACGAGGCGCTGGCGGTACATCTCGGGATCGCCCAGGCCGTAGATGGCCGAGACGCTCGCCACGATCACCACGTCCTCGCGCTCCATCAGGCTCGACGTGGCCCGCAGCCGCAGCCGGTCGATGTCGTCGTTGATCGACGAGTCCTTGGCGATGTAGGTGTCGGTCTGCGGGACGTACGCCTCGGGCTGGTAATAGTCGTAGTACGAGATGAAGAACTCCACGGCGCTGCGCGGGAAGAACGACTTCAGCTCGCCGTACAGCTGGGCCGCGAGGGTCTTGTTGTGCGACAGCACCAGCGTCGGGCGCCCGAACCGGGCGATGACGTGCGCCATCGTCATGGTCTTGCCCGAGCCGGTGACGCCGAGCAGTGTCTGGTAGCGGTCGTCGCGGGCGAGGCCCGCCGACAGCTCCCGGATGGCGCGCGGCTGATCCCCCGCCGGGGTGAACGGGGACACGAGGTCGAACGGCATCGACGAAAGTTAACCGCCGACGGGCTGGGTCTGGGGGCCCGATTCGCGGCGCGACACCTCCATGACGCCCTTCACGCGCCGGATCGCCCGGATCACCTTGCTCAGGTGGGTCTGGTTCTCCACCTCGACCAGCACGGAGCCGAACACCGCCCCGTCCCGCGTCGAGATCTCCGCGGAGCGGATGTTGGTCCCGGACTCGCTGATCGCTGTGCAGATGTCGGCATACAGGCCGCGCCGGTCTTCCCCGCTCACCGCCAGGCGAACCACGAACGTCTCGCCCTCCGACTCCTGCCAATCGATGTCGACGCGGCGCTCCGCCTCGGTCGAGAGGACCAGCAGGTTGGGGCAGTCCGAGCGGTGGATCGAGATGCCGCGCCCCTGGGTGACGTAGCCGACCACCGGGTCGCCCGGGACCGGCTGGCAGCACTGGGCGTACCGCACCATCAGCCCATCCACCCCCTGGATCTTGATCCCCCGGCCGAGCCGCAGCCGCTCGATCACGCGGCCGAAGGCCGTCGGCCTCGGCGCCTGCAGGTCGTCGGCGGGCAGGTCGGGATAGAGCGCCCGCATCAGCGTGCCCAGGGCCAGGTCGCCGCGCCCGAGCGCGGCCTGGAGCTGCTCCGCCGTGCCCCCCGACAGTGTCACGGCGGCCCGCTCCAGCCGCTCTGCGTTGGGGGGGGCGAGCCGGCGACGCCGTACCTCGCGCGCCAGGATCTCCCGACCCAGCTCGAGACTCTTCTCATGCTCCTCCTGGCGGATCCACTGGCGGATCTTGTGGCGCGCCCGCGCGGTCTGCACGTGCGCCAGCCAGTCGCGCGAGGGCTTCGCCTGGGGGCTCGTCATCACCTCCACCGTGTCGCCGTTCTTGAGCGGCCGGTGCAGCGGCGCGATGCGGCCATTGATGCGGGCACCCTGGCAGCGTTGGCCGACCTCGGTATGCACGGCGAACGCGAAGTCGATCGGGGTGGCGCCCTTGGGGAGCCGCTTCACGTCCCCGCGTGGCGTGAACACGAAGATTTCGTCCTGGTACAGGTCGACCTTGAGGAACTCGAGGAATTCCTCGGGCGTGTGCGCGTCCTGCTGCAGCTCGAGCAACTGGCGGAACCATGCGAGGTGACGGTCCAGCTCGTCGGGGCTCTTGCGCCCTTCCTTGAAGAGCCAATGGGCCGCGATGCCGTATTCCGCCGTGTGGTGCATCTCACGCGTGCGGATCTGGATCTCGTAGAGCTGCCCCGCGGGGCCGAACACGGTGGTGTGGAGGGATTGGTACCCGTTGGACTTGGGACTCGCGATGTAATCCTTGATCCGCTCCTGGAGCGGGGTCCAGCTGTGATGGATCGCGCCGAGCACGTGGTAGCACTCAGGGATGTCGTTCACGAGCACGCGCACGGCGAGCAGATCGTAGATCTCCTCGAACGGCTTGTCCCGCTTGCGCATCTTCTTGTAGATCGACCACAGGTTCTTCGGCCGACCGGTGATCTCGATGTCGGCGAGGCCCGCCTCGCGCAGCGCGTCGCCCAGCGGCCCGCGCAGCCGCTCGATGGTGCGCTCGCGCTCGAGCTTCTTCGCCTTGACCTTGCGCGCGAGCGTGCGGTAGTCCTCGGGCTCGAGGAACTTGAACGCCAGGTCCTCGAGCTCCGCTTTGACCCCGGCCATGCCGAAGCGGTGCGCGAGCGGGGCGTAAATTTCGCGCGTTTCGAGCGCGATGCGGTGCTGCTTGTCGGCGTCGAGGTGCTCCAGGGTCCGCATGTTGTGCAGCCGATCCGCGAGCTTGATGATGATGACGCGGGCGTCCTTGGCCACGGAGAGCAGCAGCTTGCGGTAGTTCTCCGCCTGCTCCTCCGCGGTCGAGCGGAACGTCAGGGTCGAGAGCTTGGTGAGGCCGTCGACCAACTCGGCGACTTCGGGACCGAACGTGCGGCGGATGTCTTCGACCGAGACGTCCGAGTCTTCCACGACGTCGTGCAGCAGCGCCGCCGCGATCGTGACCGAGTCCATCTGCTGCTCGGCCAGAATGGTGGCGACGGCGACGCTGTGCGACACGTAGTCGTCGCCCGACTGACGCTTCTGGCCGCGATGCGCCTGGGCGCTCATGCCGTACGCGCGCGCCAGGAGGTCCATGTCGAGGCGGTCGCGCTGCAACGCGACCGCTCGGGCGAGCTCCGGGGCGAGGAGGGGAGCCGTGCTGGTCACCTGTGGACGATGGCGAGGCGCGGTCACCTCGTCAACGCGGCCAGAGGAGACTCACGACGACTGCCATAATGGGCCGTCCTTCAATGGCTTAGCTGATCGCCCTAGAGCAGTCCCGCTTCCGCGAAGCTCACGTAGCGATCGCCCCCGACGATCACGTGGTCGTACACGGGGAGGTCGAGCAGGCGGCCGGCGTCGACCAGCTGCCGCGTCACGGCCCGGTCATCCGCCGAGGGCGTCGGGTCGCCGCTCGGGTGGTTGTGCACGACGATGATCCCGGCCGCCGCCTCGGCGATCGCGGCCCGGAACACCTCCCGCGGGTGCACCAGCGAGCTGTTCAAGATCCCTCGCGTGATCAACAGGTCGCCCAGGATCTGACTCTGGCTGCCCAGCGCCAGCACGTGGAACTCCTCTACCGCGAGGTCCCGCAGCCGCGTCCCGTAAAAACGCTGCACGTCCGCGGGTCCCCGCACGCGCTCCGGGAGCGGCTCCGACTCGGTCCCCACGCGCCGCCCCAGCTCGAGCGCCGCGGCGACGCGGGCGGCCTTGATCCGCCCCACCCCCGGGACCCTCGCCAGCTCCGCGGAGGGGCGGCCCGCCAGGCGCCGTAACGAGCCGTCCACGCGCGCCAGGACGTCGCCCGCAACCGCGAGCGCATCCCGTCCGCTGCAACCCGTCCCGAGGAGAATTGCCAGGAGCTCCTGCCCCGTCAACGCGGCGGGGCCCACGCTCCAGAGGCGCTCGCGCGGCCGGTCGCGCTGGGGATGCTCGGAGAGGCGGAGAGGCATGGGGGGAACGTAGGTGGCGGCGGGAGCTATCTCGGTACCCGAATAACGCGGAACGCGGAAGTTGGAACGCGGAACAACGCTAACGAGGTCGGCCTGCCTGTTCCGCGTTCCGAGTTCCGCGTTCCGCCTTTAGACCGCCCCGTGGCACTTCTTGAACTTCTTGCCGCTCCCGCACGGGCACGGATCGTTGCGCCCCACGCTGGCGTAGGGGTTCGGGACCGGGACCCCCGGGGCCGGCGTTGGCAGCGCGGTCGTGTCGCCCCGGATCAGCCCGTCGGCCTCGGGCTTCGAGGCCACCATGGGCGTGGGTCGGCGCGGCCGACCCACGGGCCCGGGACGAGGGCCCCGCACACCCGGCCCGCCGATGTCGCCCGGGGGCGGCCCGACCTCGATCTGCAGCTTGAGCCAGCGCTCCGCGAACGTCGCGTGCACGTCCCGCATCAGCCCGACAAACATGTCGTAGCCTTCCTGCTTGTACTCGACCAGCGGGTCCTTCTGGCCCCAGGCCCGATACTGGATCGCCGCCTTGAGCTGGTCCAGATCGTACAGGTGATCCTTCCACTTCTCGTCGATCACCGTCAGCATGATGTGCGACAGCGCCTGGCCACCCAGGTTCTGTGCGCCGACCTTCGACTCGATTTCCTTGAAGTAGTCGAGCTTGGCCTAGAACGCCGCCCGCCCCGCCTGCTGCGCGGCCCGCACCAGCTCGTCGCGGCTGCGGATCTTCGCGGGATCGGCGAGTCCCGGGATCGAAATCAAGAACTTGAGCAGGAACTCGGTCTCCATGAGCGCCCGATCCCACTGGTAGGCGTCCTTGGCGTCGCCGATCAGCTCGTCCGCCAGGCGCTCGACCGCCTGCTCGATCATGCGCACCGCCTCGGCCCGCAGCTCTTCGCCCCCCTCGAGCGCGAACAACCGCAGGGAATAGATCACCTCGCGTTGCTGGTTCATCACGTCGTCGTACTCGAGCAGCTTCTTCCGGGCCTGAAAGTTCTGCAGCTCGACCCGCTTCTGGGCCTGGCCGATGGCACTCGTCACCCACGGGTGCGTGATGACCTCGCCCTCCTCGGCCCCCGTGCGGTCCATCCAGCGCGCGATGCGGTCCGATCCGAACAGTCGCATCAGGTCGTCCTCGAGCGACAGGAAGAACACGCTCTGCCCGGGATCGCCCTGACGGCCGGAGCGGCCGCGCAGCTGGCGGTCGATGCGCCGCGCCTCGTGCCGCTCGGTGCCCACGATCACCAGGCCGCACGGCGGGTCCTCCTGGCATTGCAGCCGCTTGATCTCCTCGGGACTCAGGTCGGGCTTCTCGATCTGCTGTCCGAACGGCGCCTGGTGCGCGGTGATGCCGCACACCTGACATTTCTTGACGCCGGGTCCCAGTTTGATGTCGGTGCCGCGGCCCGCCATGTTGGTGGCGATCGTGATCGACGCCGGCTGGCCCGCCTGCGCGACGATCTCGGCCTCGCGCTCGTGGTACTTGGCGTTGAGCACTTCGTGGCGGAGACCGCGCCGCTTGAGCATGCGCGACAGCGTCTCCGAGACGTCGACGCTCACCGTCCCGACCAGGACCGGCAGCCCGCGTTTGTGCTGCCGCTCGACTTCGTCCATGATGGCGTTGTACTTCTCGCGCCGCGTCTTGTAGATGAGGTCGTGCTTGTCGATGCGCCGCACGGGTCGGTTGGTGGGGATAACCACCACCTCGAGCCCGTAGATCTGGAAGAACTCGGTCTCCTCGGTCTCGGCCGTGCCCGTCATACCGGCGAGCTTGTCGTACATCCGGAAGTAGTTCTGGATGGTGATGGTCGCGAGCGTCTGGCTCTCCTCCTGCACCGCGACGCCTTCCTTCGCCTCCACGGCCTGGTGCAGTCCTTCCGACCAGCGCCGCCCGTGCATCAGCCGCCCCGTGAACTCGTCGACGATGAGGACCTTGCCCTCCTGCACGACGTAATCCACCTCGCGCTCGTACAGCGCGTGTGCCTGCAACAGCTTGTGGATGATGTGCAGCGTCTCGCTCTTCAGGGCGTACTCGGCCTCCACCTGTCGGCGCCGCTCGATCTTCTCCTTGGGGGAGAGGTGCTCGTCGTGCTCGATGTCGTGCACGGCATGCGAGATGTCCGGCACGACGAACAGGTTGGGGTCCTGGGGCGACATCGTCTCGACGCCCTTCTCGGTGAGGTGGACCGAGTGACCCCGCTCGTCGAGCACGAAATACAGCTCGTCTTCGATGTGGCGCAGCTTCTGCTCGCGCGCCGGCAGCTTGCGGTCCGCCAGCACGTCGAGCTCCACCCGCTGCACCAACGACTTCACCCCGGGCTCCTGCAGCAGCTTCAGCAGCTTCTTGTTCTTCGGCATGCCCAGCTGCGCCTGGTACAGGAGCGTCGCGCCCTCATAGGCCGTCTTGTCGTTGCCGACCAGGGGCTCGGCGCGGGCGATGAGGTCGTTCGCGACGGCGGTCTGCTTCCGGACGAGCTGCACCACCTGGGTATTGAACAGCGCGTACTTTTCGTCCGACTCGCTGCCCACCGGTCCCGAGATGATCAGTGGCGTGCGGGCTTCGTCGATGAGGATCGAGTCGACCTCGTCGATGATCGCGTAGGCATGGGTCCGCTGGACGCGCTGCTCGAGCGCGAACACCATGTTGTCGCGCAGGTAATCGAACCCGAACTCGTTGTTCGTCCCGTACGTGATGTCGCACTGATACACGGCGCGCCGCGCCGGCGTGGACGGCTCCGTGTCGTCGATGCAGCCCACGGTCATGCCGAGCCAGGTGAACAGGTGACCCATCCACTGCGAATCGCGCCGCGCGAGGTAGTTGTTGACCGTGACGAGGTGGGCCCCCCGCCCCGCCAGGGCATTCAGGTACAGCGGCAGCGTGGCGACGAGCGTCTTGCCCTCGCCGGTGGCCATCTCGGCGATCTTGCCCTGGTGCAGGACGACGCCGCCGATCAGCTGCACGTCGTAGGGCACCATGTCCCACTTGAGCGCGTGCCCCGTGACCACGACCTCGCTGCCCACCAGGCGGCGGCACGCCTCCCGCACCGTGGCGAACGCCTCCGGCAGCACATCGTTGAGGACCGCCTGCAGCTCCTTCACGTAGGCCGATTCGGCGCGGGAGAGCTGCTCGCCCAGCACCGCCCGCTGCTCGGCCTCGGGGCACTCGTGCTTCTCGCGCTTGAGGCGCGCAACCTCCGCCGCCAGCGTGCCCGTGCGCTCCGCGACGAGCCCGCGCAGCTTGGGGGTCTGCGCCTGCAGCTCCGCGTCCGAGAGCGTCTTGAGGTGCTCCTCGTGGCGATGAATCGCGTCCACGATGGGGCGGATGCGCTTCATCTCGCGCTGGAAGCGGGTGCCGACGATCTTCGTGAACCAGCTCTTGTCCATCAGTCCTCTATTTCCGGTACAGCCCCCGCGCCGCGATGTAGTCGCGCACGGCGTCGGGCACAAGGTAGCGAATCGACCGGGCCTGCCGCACGCGCTCCCGGATCATCGTCGCGGAGACGTCCAGCGCCGGCACTGCGACCGTCCGGCTGATCGCGGGATGTCGTGGCGGCGGCGAGCCGGGGCGCGCGAACACCACCACATCCGCGAGCTGCGGCAGCGCGTCGATCTCGAACCAGGCCCCGAGATCCGCCGCCGCATCGGCCCCAAGCAGTAACGTGAAACGGTTCCCCGGCTCCCGCTGGGCCAGGGCCCGAAGCGTCCGGACCGTGTACGAGGGCGTCGGCAGCGTCAGCTCGATCCGCTCGACGGTGAGCCGCGGGTTGCCGGCCACGGCGAGCTCGAGCATCTCCACCCGCTGCTCGGGGCTGGCCCCATGAGCGGCGTGCACCCCGCGCTTAAGCGGCTGCTCCCGCGCCGGCAGAAACCGGATGACGGCGTCGAGCGCTTCGCCCACCGTCTCCGCCGCGACCAGGTGCCCGACATGCACGGGATCGAACGAGCCGCCGAACAGCGCCTCCACCGACGTCAGGAGGGCGACGCAGTGGTCGTGTCGGCCGGGCAGGACGCGCCGAGCCCCGCGGTCTGCGGGTAGTACTTGCGCAAGGTCCCGCACGTCTCCTTCAGCTCGTCCGTGTACCCGATCGCGCGGTAGGAGTCCACCAGCCGCATCAGGGCGTCGGGGACGCGCGCGGTCCCCTGGTAGTTGGCGATGACGTCCTTGAAGTAGATGATGGCGGAATCGAAGGCGCGTCGCCGGAAGTAGAACACGCCGTTCTTGTAGTCCTTCTCCGCGAACCACTCGCGCAACTGCTGCACGTGCGCCTGGGCCCGGGCCGCGGCGTCCGTGCCGGGGTAGCGTCCCGCAAGCTCTTGGTAGATGGCGAGCGCACTCTCCCCGTACGACGGGTCGAGCTCGGGTTTGCGCCACAGCCGCAGGTTCGCATCGCCGGCGCGCAGCAGCGCCAGGGGCGCGTACGGGCTCGCGGGAAACTGATCGGCGACCTGTCGGAAGTCGTGCGCCGCCTGCACCCGGTCGCCCGTCTGGAACGCGCACTCCGCCAGGCTGTACTTCACCTCGGCCAGCTCGGGCTCGGTGGGGCTGAGCTCGTAGCTCAAACGCCGGAGGGAGACCAGGGCCTTGCCGAAGTCGCCGCGCCGAAGCTGCGCCCGCACGCGGGCCAGCTCGGCGACCGGATCCGGGGCCGGCTGTATCCGCGATCCATGGTGGCAGGCTGCGACGGCGGCCCAGCCGATCAGCAGGACGTAACGCATGATCCTCATGGTTGTTTGGGCGGCGCCGGCGACGGCGCGTCCGCCTTCCCCAGCGCATTGATCTTGTCCTGCGCGCGCTGCGTGAGCGTGTCCCCCGGTGTGCCGCCCGAGAGCGCCTGCTGATAGCTCTCGAGCGCGCCCGCGATGTCGCCCTGCGCGAGCTTCACGTCCCCGAGTCCGAGAAACGCCCCCCGCACTACGTCGGACGGCGCTCCCGGGGCCGTGGCCCGGCGGAACCAGTCCTCTGCGTCGGCCGGTTTGCCGGCAGCGACCAGCCGTTGCCCCTCGACCAGCGCGCACAAGCCCAGCCCCTCGCGCGCGCCATCGGCGACGGCCGGCTCGCGCTGGCGCCGGATGACGCCCTCGAACACCGGCACCGCCGTGCTGCAGGCACGCCCGCGCACCGCCGCCATGCCGTACACGAACAGCAGAGAGTCGGTCATGCGCGGATCCCCCGCGGCGGCGGCGGCGCCCGGCAGGAGCGCCATGGCACCGGCGGTGTCGCCGCGGTCGGCGGCGTCCAGCGCCGCGAGGCGGGCGTAGCGGCCCAGCGGCCGGGTCGGTGCCACCGCGTGCAGGCCCGCGAGCCCTCGGGCGGCGTCGCTCCGGTCGTTCGCCCCGAGCGCGGCCCGGGCGCTGCGCTCGAGCCCGTCCGCGGCCTCGCCGGCGCGCGAGCGGTCTGCTTCACCCAAGGCGATGTAGGCGTTCACCGCCGTCGCGTAGTCGCCCACATGCAGCGCAGCCGCCCCCAGCTTCGCCTCGAGGTCCGCGTCCCCGGGGCGCGCCTTCAGGCCGAGCTGGTATTCGGCCAGCGCGTCCCGGTAGGCACCGCCCCCATACCAGCGGTCGCCGAGCTCCTCGTGGTCGGCGGCGCTGGGCTGACACGCCAGCGCCAGCGCGACGACGACAATCGCCCCGCGGCTCACCGTGACGTCTTCCGTCCGCCGTCTTCGGATCGCGCGGGCGGTGGCTCGCCGTCCGGGGACGCCGCCGCGCCCGCGGGCACCTGGGTGGCGCTGTCGTTGCGGGCCAGCATGGCGAGGTAGGCTTCCACGCGGGGATCTTCAGGCCGGCGCTCACGGCAGTCTTCCCACACGGCTTTGGCCGCGAGGCCGTCGCCCGCGAGATAACACGCGAGCCCCAGCATCGCGGCGGCGTCCAGGTAGTTGGGACGCGCCCGTACGATGATCTCGAACTGCTCCCGCGCGTCCAACGCGCGTCCCGCTTCGAGCAGCATACGTCCCAGCTTATACCGCAGGTCGTGGAACGCAGGTCCCAGGGCGAGCGCCGCTTGATACTGATCGATCGCAGTCGCCAGACCGCCCGACTCGAGGTACGCGTCCCCCAGGCGCGCGTGGTGGTTCGCGAGCTTGGCGGCGACGTGGGCCGGGAACCCCTGCCGCGGCACTCCGCCGATCTGCGCCGCGCGCCGGAACGCCGCATCGGCCTCCGCTTCGCGACCCAGCTCGTTCAAGACGAGCGCCCGGTGCACCAGCGCCTCGACGTAGTACGGGTTCAACGCGAGCGCGCGGTCCAACTGCGCCAGGGCGGAGTCCTGCTGGCCCACCAGCGAGTACGACAGCCCGAGCAGGTGGTGCGCGTCGGCGAACGCCCGGCCCGTGGCGATCACCTCTTCCAGGAGGTGAATCGCGCCGTAGTAGTCCTGGAGCTGAAATCGCTCCCGGGCCTGCGCCACCAGATGTTCAGGACTGACGTCCATGGGTCGCCTCGTACCAGCGGACGAAGAGCCGGATCCCTTCCTCGATGCCGACTTTGGGCCGGAAGCCGAGCTCCCGGCCGGCGCGCCGCAGGTCGGCATCCGTGAGCCGCACGTCCCCCGGCTGGTCGCGGTGGCGCTCGATCCGCACCGCGCGGCCGAGCGTGCGCGCGATCAGCTCGATCAGCCGATCGAGCCGCACCCGCGCGCCCCCACCGATGTTGATCGGCTCGGCGATCCCGCCGGAGCGGGCACGCTCGGTCCAGGCCACGGCGGCCAGGACCCCGTCGACGCAATCCGTAATATAGGTATAGTCCCGCTCGCTCGACCCGTCGCCGTGCATGCGCACCGGCTGTCCGCGGGCGATCAAGTCCGTGAACCGGTGGATGGCCAGGTCGGGCCGCTGGCGGGGGCCGTATACGGTGAAGAAGCGCAGGCAGGCGATCTGCAACCCGTACAGGTGCGCGAACGCCTGCGCCATCAGCTCGCCGGCGCGCTTGCTCGCGGCGTACGGGGAGATCGGCGCGGCGGCGGGGGCCTCCTCGCTGAACGGGGCGGGCGTCGAGTCGCCGTAGACGGACGACGACGAGCCGAACACCACTCGCCGGATGCCGGCGCGCCGGGCGGCCTCGAGCACGCGTACCGTCCCGGTCACGTTCGTCTCGCTGTACGACGCCGGGTCTTCGAGCGAGGGGCGCACGCCCGGGCGGGCCGCAAGGTGTACCACCACCGACACGCCGTCGAGCGGCAGCGGGTCGCGCGCGATGTCGGCCTCGACGAAGCGGAATCCTGGGCTGCGCCGCAGCGTCTCGAGGTTCCGCTCCTTCACCGCGCGGGCGTAGAACGGGTCGAAGTTGTCCAGGGCCACCACTTCGTCGCCCCGCGCCACCAGGGCTTCGGCCACGTGTGACCCGATGAACCCCGCCGCCCCCGTGAGGAGCACGCGCGGGCTCATCCCACGATTCCGCGGAAGTACTCGATCGTGCGCCGCAGTCCCTCTTCGAGCGACACCCGCGGCTCCCACTCCAGCGTCTCGCGGGCGTGGCGGATGTCCGGCTGGCGCACCTTGGGGTCGTCGGTGGGAAGCGACTGCTCGATGATGCTGCTCCGGCTGCCCGTCAGCCGCAGCACCAGCTCGGCGAGCTGGCGCACGGTGAACTCGTGCGGGTTGCCGATGTTGGTCGGATCCGCGCCGCCGCGCTCGAACAACCGGACGATCCCATCGATCAGATCGTCCACGTAGCAGAAGGAGCGGGTCTGCGACCCGTCGCCGTAGACGGTGAGCGGGTCGCCCTGGAGCGCCTGCACGATGAAGTTCGACACCACCCGACCGTCCTTAGGGCGCATGCGCGGCCCGTACGTGTTGAAGATGCGGACGATGCGCGTGTCGAGCTTGTGGTAACGATGATAGGCCATGGTCAGCGCCTCGGCAAAGCGCTTGGCCTCGTCGTACACGCCGCGCGGGCCGACCGGGTTCACATTGCCCCAGTAGCTCTCCGGTTGGGGGTGCACCAGCGGATCGCCATACACCTCGGAGGTGGACGCGAGCAGGAAGCGGGCGCCCTTGGCGCGCGACAGGCCGAGCGCCTTGTGGGTCCCGAGCGAGCCGACTTTGAGCGTCTGAATGGGGTAGTCGAGGTAGTCCACCGGGCTCGCCGGACTCGCAAAGTGGAGCACGCCGTCGAGCGGACCTTGGACCTCGACAAAGTTCGCGACGTCGTGCAGCACGAACTGAAAGCTGGGATGCTTACGGAGGTGGGCGATGTTGGCGGGGTTACCGGTGAGGAAATTGTCCATTCCGACGACGCGGTGACCCTCTGCCAGCAACCGGTCACACAGATGCGACCCGAGAAACCCCGCGGCCCCGGTTACGAGGACGCGCATGCGATCGGGCGGCCGATGCTTTCGTAGACGAACCCGAGGCGGGCGAGACGCTGCGGGTCGTACAGGTTGCGTCCATCCACGATCAAGGGCCGCGACAACGACTGCTTGATCCGGCCGAAATCGGGGTTGCGATACTCGAGCCACTCGGTCGCGATGACGAGCGCGGCCGCGCCCGCGAGCGCCTCATACGCGGTGCCCGCATACGTGACCCGGTCGCCCAGCTGGCGGCGCGCGCTGTGCATCGCGGCCGGATCGTGCGCCCGCACCTGCGCGCCCGCCTCGAGCAGCTGCTCGGCCAGCACCAGCGCCGGGCTCTCGCGGACGTCGTCGGTCTCGGCCTTGAAGGCGAGCCCCCACACCGCCACGGTGACGTGGCGCAGCTTGCCGCCGAAGTGGCGAGCCAGCTTCTCGTACAGGACCCGTTTTTGGCGCTCGTTGGCCGCCTCCACCGACTCGAGCACGTCGAGCGGCACGCCGCAGTCGTGGCCGGTGCGGATCAGCGCCTTCACGTCCTTGGGAAAGCACGATCCACCGTACCCGGGACCCGGGAATAAGAACGCCGGCCCGATGCGCCGGTCGGACCCGATGCCCTTCCGGACCAGCGTGACGTCGGCCCCGACCGCGTCGCACAGGCGTGCGACCTGGTTCATGAACGAGATCCGCGTGGCGAGCATGGCGTTGGCCGCGTACTTCGTCATCTCGGCCGAGGCGAGGTCCATGAAGATGATGGGGTTGCCGGTGCGCACGAAGGGCGCGTACAGCTCCCCGATCACCTGGGCGGCCTCGGGCGAATCCACGCCGACGATGACGCGGTCCGGTTTCATGAAATCCTCGACCGCCGCGCCTTCCTTCAGGAACTCGGGGTTGGCGCACACCTGAAACGGCGTGGTCGTCTGCGCAGCGATCGCCGCGCGGACCTTTTGGGCCGTGCCGACGGGCACCGTGCTCTTGGTGACCACCAGCTTGGGCCGGTTCATGTGGCGCCCGATGGTGGCGGCGACGTCGAGCACGTGCGTCAGGTCGGCGGAGCCGTCCTCGTCGGGCGGCGTCCCGACGGCGATGAGGATCACGTCGGAGCTCTCGATGGCGCCCCCGACGTCGGTCGTGAACTGGAGACGCCCGTCGCGCTGGTTGCGCGTCACCAGCGGCTCGAGTCCCGGCTCGTAGATCGGCAGACGATTCTGGCGGAGCGCCTCGATTTTCGCGGCGTCCCGGTCCGCGCCCACCACGTCGTTCCCCGTCTCGGCCAGGCAGGCCCCGGCCACCAGGCCCACGTACCCCGTGCCCACGACGGTGACTTTCACCGCTCCTGCCCCCGCCGCCGCTGCCGCGCCAGCGCGTTGCGCGTGTCCACGACGAGGCGCGCGCTGCGCGCCACCAGGGCGTAATCGACGTCCGAGTGGTCCGTGACGATCACCACGCAGTCCGCGGCGGCGAGCGTCTCCGCCGTGAGCGGCGTCGATGTCAGGTCGATGGCCTCGTCCCTGAGCTTGCGCACGTGCGGATCGTGATACCGGACCACTGCACCGCGCTGCTGCAACAAGCGGATCACGTCGAGCGCCGGGCTCTCACGGACGTCGTCGATGTCCTTCTTGTACGCGACGCCGAGCACCAGCACCGTGCTGCCCCGCGCCGCGCGGCCTTGCTCGTTGAGGCGATCCACGATCCGCCCCACCCAGTGCTCCGGCATGGCCGCGTTGATCTCCCCCGCCAGCTCGATGAAGCGGGTGCGGTAGTTCAGGGTGCGCATCTTCCAGGCGAGGTAGTGGGGATCGAGCGGGATGCAGTGCCCGCCGACGCCGGGCCCGGGCGTGAATTTCATGAATCCGAAGGGCTTCGTCGCCGCCGCTTCGATCACCTCCCACACGTCCACTCCGAGCTTCTCGCACACGATCGCCATCTCGTTGACGAGCCCGATGTTCACGCTGCGGAACGTGTTCTCGAGGATCTTCACCAGCTCGGCCGCCTCCGTCGACGAAACCGCGATGAGCGTCTCGATGGCCGGCTCGTACACGGCCATCGCCACGCGCCGGCAGGTCTCGGTGATCCCGCCCACCACTTTCGGCGTGTTGTGCGTGTTCCACTTGCCGTTGCCCGGGTCCACCCGCTCCGGCGAAAACGCCAGGAAGAAGTCCTCCCCGACCTTGAGACCCGTCTGCTCGAGCGCCGGGAGCATGAGCTCGCGCGTAGTGCCGGGGTACGTCGTCGATTCGAGCACGATGAGCTGACCGCGCCGTAGCGCCTGCTTGATGGAGTTGGTCGCCGCGAGCACGTAGCTCACGTCGGGGTCCTTCGTCTTGGACAACGGCGTCGGCACACAGACGGACACGACGTCGGGCTCACCCAGCCGCGCCAGGTCCGCCGTCGCGGCAAACTTCCCCACCTGGGCGAAGCGGGCCACGTCGGCGCTCGCCACGTCCTGCACGTGCGACCGCCCCTGGTTCAAGCCCTCGACCACCCCCCGGCTCACGTCGAAACCGAGGACCCGGAACCCGGCCCGCGCGAACTCCATGGCGAGCGGCAGCCCGACGTACCCCAGCCCGACGATGCCGATCAGCGCCGAGCGGTCCTGCGTCTTGGCAACCAGCAGGTCGGCGGCGGAAGATGCCGTGGCGGTCACAGGTCCACCGGCGCTCCGCTCGTGGCCAGCGAGCGCGACGCCGCCTCCAGCACCCGCACGACGCGGACGCCGTCGTCGGCGCCGGCCCGCGGAGGCTCCGCCCCGCGGGCCACGCGCACGAAGTGACTCAGCTCGGCGGCGAGGGGCTCCACGTTGGGAATCTTGGGGATGAAAATGTCGCCCTCCCGGATCGAGAGCGCTTCGCCGTACGACCGGTACTCCGGCGGCCGCTCCACACCCTTGTCGTAAATGCGGAGCTTCTCACGCGGCTCCATATCGTCGAACACCACCATCTTTTTCGCTCCGACGACCGTCAGTTTTCGCTCCTTGTGCGGGTCCAGCCACGAGAGCTGCACGTGCGCGAGCACACCGGTGGCAAACTCCATCGTGAGGAACACCACGTCTTCAACCCGTGGTTGGAGGTAGCTCTTGCCGTGCGCCGCGACGCGCACCGGCGCCTCACCGAGCAAGTACAGTGCCACGGATACGTCGTGCGGGCCGAAGCTCCACAGAGCGTTCTCGTCCGCGCGAATCTGCCCCAGGTTCACCCGGAGGCCGTAAAGATAGTAGACCCGACCCAGCTCCCCTCCCTGCACCAGGGCCCGCAGCCGCTCGACCGCGGGGTGGAACAGGAGCAGGTGACCGGCGAGGACGGGAACCCGGCGCTCGCTCGCCGCGTGAGCCACCGCCTCCGCATCGCGCGTGCTCAAGGCGAACGGTTTCTCCACGAGGCACGGCTTCCCCGCCGCGACGCATTGCAGCGCCAGCGGCGCGTGCGTGGCGGCGGGCGCGGCGATGACGACCGCCTCCACCCGGCCGAGCAGGTCGGTCGCGTCCGCCGTAACGTGCACACCGGGGTACTGGCGGCACAGCTGCTCCCGCCGCCTGGCATCCGTGTCGCACACGGCAGCGAGCTCGCCCTCGGCGAGGCCCGCGGCGGTGCGCACGTGGTTCCTGCCCCAGGCGCCAGCCCCGATCACGCCGAGCTTGAGCCGGCTCACCGGTAGAATCCACGAATCGTCTCGATCACGTAGTCCAGCTGCGGATAGGTCAGCTCGGGGAACACCGGAAGCGAGAGCACCTCCCGGCACGCCCGCTCCGCTTGAGGCAGCCGGCCGCCCTTGTAGCCGAGATGCGCGAAGCAGTTCTGGAGGTGGAGCGGCACCGGGTAATAGACCGCGCTGCCGATGCCCTTGGCCTTGAGGTGCGCCTGCAGCTCGTCGCGGCGCTCGACGCGCACGGTGTACTGATGATAGATGTGCTCGTTCGCCGGGTCCACCACCGGTGTCCGTACGCCCGGAACGTCGTTCAGGCCCTGGTCGTAGTATTTCGCGTGGTCGCGACGCCGGGCCGACCAGGACGCGAGGTGCGGCAGCTTGGCGAGCAGCACCGCGGCCTGCAGCGAATCGAGCCGCGAGTTGGTGCCCACCTCGTCGTGGTGGTACTGCTTGGCCCCGCCGTGCAGCCGGAGCCTGCGCAGCCGTTCCGCCAGCGCGTCGTCGGACGTGACCATCATACCGCCGTCGCCCCAGGCGCCCAGGTTCTTGCTGGGGAAGAAGGAATACCCCGTCGCCCAGCCCAGCTCCCCCGCCGTCCGCCACTGCCCGTCGATTCGGCGCCGCGCCCCGATCGCCTGTGCGGCATCCTCGATGACGCGGAGCCCCCCCCCGCGTCCGGGCGGCAGCAACCGCTCCAGAGCCGCCATCTGCCCGTATAGGTGGACTGGCATGACGGCTCGGGTCCGAGGCGTGATGGCCGCCTCCACCGCGGCGGGATCGATGTTGAACGTCCCCGGCTCGATGTCCACGAACACGGGAGTCCCGCCGGCATTGTGAATGGTCCCGGCGGTGGCGAAGAACGAGAACGGGGTGGTGACCACCTCGTCCCCGGGTTTCAAGTCGAGCGCTTTCAGGGGCAGGAGTAGCGCGTCGGTGCCGCTGGCGCACGCGATGCCGTGCTTCGCGTGGGCCAGCCCGGCGATGGCGGTCTCGAGCCGCGGCACGCTGGGGCCCATCACGAATTGCTGGGACTCGATCACCGCCTGGAGCGCGGGCAGGACATCGTCCTTGATCGCGCGGTACTGCGCCACCAGATCGAGGAGCGGCACGTTCACGACGTCGGTGTCCGAAAGTAGGGCCACGAAGCTATCCGACGCGGCTGGGTTGGGCAATCGCGCGCAGGGTGCCGTTCGTCTCCTCGTAGCGGGAGCCACAGACGGGGCAGGCCGCCTGGCCCGACGTCAGGGAGAGGCGTTCGCCGCATTGGCACATCCAGCCGACGCGGCGCGCCGGCACGCCTACCATGAGCGCGTACGCCGGAACGTCGGAAGTCACGACGGCGCCCGCACCAATGAACGCGTACTCGCCGAGGGTGACGCCGCACACGATCGTCGCGTTCGCGCCGATGGACGAGCCCCGCCTCACGAGCGTGGGGCGATATTCGTGCTTGCGCGACACGTGGCTGCGGGGGTTCATCACGTTGGTGAAGACGCACGACGGCCCGCAGAACACGTCGTCCTCGAGGGTGACGCCCTCGTAAATCGACACGTTGTTCTGAAGCTTCACGTTGTTGCCGATGCGCGTGCCGGGCATCACCACGACGTTCTGCCCGAGGCTGCAGTGCTCGCCGATGACGGCGCCGGGCATGACGTGGCAAAAATGCCAGATCTTGGTGTCTTTGCCGATCCGGGCGCCGGCGTCGACGTAGCTCGACTCATGGACGAAGAAGTCCGCCATCTAGCCGATCACCTTGACCTCGAGCTCAAGCTCGACGCCGGTCTTCTTGGCGACCGTCTTGCGCACGTGCTCGATGACCCTGAGCACGTCGCTGGCGGTGGCGTTGCCCGTATTGACGATGTAGTTCGCGTGCATCGGCGACACCTGGGCGCCACCGATCGTGAACCCCTTCAGCCCGGCCTCGTCGATCAGCATCCCCGCCGTGCGGGGTCCGCCCGGGTTCCTGAACACGGAGCCGCAGCACGGCTGGTCGAACGGCGTGCCGGCCTTACGCCAGCGGAACAGGCGCGCCTGCATCTCCTTGAGCTTCGCCGGCGGCTCCTCGATCAGCGCGAGCTTCGCCTCCAGCACGATGACGGCGCCGAGGTTGGACGAGCGGTACTTGAACGAGATCTGCTTGCGCGGCACTTGCTTGATCTTCCCCTTCGCATCCATCACGGTCGCTTCGGTCAACACTTCGGCGAACTCCGCTCCGTGCGCGCCGGCGTTCATGTACACGCCGCCGCCCACCGTACCCGGGATGCCGATGAAGCGCTCTACCCCGGCGAATCCGGCCTCCGCCGTGCGGCGCGCGAGCAGCGGCGTGGCGAGCCCGGCCCCGACGATTGCCGTGGCCCCCTTCATCTCGAAGCGGTCGAGCCCCTTCCCGAGGCGGATGACGACGCCCGGGAAGCCGGCGTCTTTCACGAGCAAGTTCGATCCCAGCCCCAGCGCCAGCCACGGGAGCCCGCGGTCCTGCGCCAGATCGAGCGCCTTGGCGACGTCGTCCGCGTCGGCCGGCATGACGAAATAGCGCGCCGGGCCGCCGAGCCGGTACGTGGTGTAGCGCGCCAGGGGCTCGTTCTCGAGCACCCGGCCGCGGAACTTGACCTTGGCCGGAGGGGGCGTGGTGGCGGCGGCCGGCTTGGTGCCGACCTTGGCGCCCTTCGCCGCCGGCTTCGCCGCCGCCTTGGACGCCGCGACGGCCGGCCGCTTGCCTACGCCCGCACCGCCGGCGTGGGGCTTGGCTGCGGCGCCTTTGCGCCCGCTGGCGGCTGTCTTTCGGCCGTCGTTCTTTCGTGCCATTCTTGGAGACTCCTCACGCTGCCCGTTCGGCTCCGCAGAGCAATGATCGCGTCGCAGGCGGCACTCGCCGCCGACATCGTCGTGGTATACGGCAGGCGGTGCATCAGCGCCGCACGCCGGATGGCGTAGTCGTCCGCCTGCGTGAACTTTCCGAGGGGCGTGTTGATCAGCAGCTGCGCCTCGCCCGACACGATCAGGTCGATCGCGTTGGGCCGCCCCTCGTGCACCTTGGCCACCCGCTCGGCCGGGACCCCGCGGGCCCGGAGGTACCGCGCGGTGCCGTCGGTGGCCACGATGCGAAAGCCCATCTCGTGGAACCGCCGCACGATCGGCAGCACGGTGGGCTTGTCCGAATCGTTCACGGTCACGAAGATCGCGCCCGCCAACGGGAGGCTGCCGTCGGCCGCGATCTGCGCCTTGGCGAACGCCATCCCGAAGCTGTCGGCCAGGCCCATCACTTCCCCCGTCGAGCGCATCTCCGGGCCCAGGATGGTATCCACGCCGGGGAGCTTCGTGAAGGGGAAGACGGCTTCCTTGACCGCCACCCCGGGGAGCGGAAGGTCATCGGGAACGCCCAATTCGTCCAGGGTGTGCCCGACCATGACCGCCGCCGCGAGCTTGGCGAGAGCCACCCCCGTCGCTTTGCTCACGAAGGGGACGGTCCGTGAGGCCCGCGGGTTGACCTCGAGCACGTAGACGACCCCATCCTTGATGGCGTATTGGACGTTGATGAGCCCCACCACCCCGAGCGCCTGGGCGAAGGCCTGGGTGTAGCGGCGCATCTCCTCCACCTGGCGGTCGCCGATGAGATAGGGCGGCAGCACGCACGCGGAGTCCCCCGAATGCACTCCGGCGTCCTCGATATGCTGCATCACGCCGCCGATCACCGTTCGCCGGCCGTCCGCGATCGCGTCCACGTCCCCCTCGAACGCGTCCTCGAGGAAGCGATCGATGAGCACGGGGTGCTCCGGCGCCACGCGGGCCGCTTTGTCGAAATAGGCCCGCAGCGAGCCTTCGTCGTACACGATTTCCATCGCGCGTCCGCCCAGGACGTACGACGGGCGCACCAGCACCGGGTAGCCGATCCGCCCCGCCGCGGCGACCGCTTCGTCCACGGAGCGGGCGGTGCCGTTGGCGGGCTGGGTGACGCCGAGCCGCCGGGCGAGCGCCTCGAACCGCTCGCGATCCTCCGCGACGTCGATGGAATCGGGTGGCGTGCCGAGGATCGGGACCCCGGCCGCTTCGAGCGGCTTGGTGAGGCGCAGCGGGGTCTGGCCGCCCAGCTGGACGACCACGCCCTTGGGACGCTCCCAGCGCACGATCTCCAGCACGTCCTCGAGCGTCAGCGGCTCGAAGTACAGCTTGTCCGAGATGTCGAAGTCGGTCGACACCGTTTCCGGGTTCGAGTTGATCATGATCGTCTTGAAGCCCAGCTCGCGAAACGCGAGGCCGGCCCGGACGCAGCAGTAGTCGAACTCGACGCCCTGTCCGATGCGGTTGGGCCCGCTGCCCAGGATCACGATTCCCTGTGCGCCGAGCGGCTCCGACTCGTTCTCGTCGTCGTACGAGCTGTAGAGGTACGGCGTGCGCGAGGGAAACTCGCCGGCGCAGGTGTCGACCGTCTTGTACGCGGGGTGGATGCCCCAGCGCCAGCGGGCCTCGCGGATCGCCTGCTCGGTGGTGCCGCGCAGCGCGGCGAGCTGACAGTCCGAGAACCCCATGCGCTTCATGCGACGCACGTCGGCCGCGGCCGGCTGTGGCAGCGCCACGAACTCGCGCTCGGCGACGAGCAGCTCCGCCAGCTGAAACAGGAACCAGGGATCGATCCCGGAGGCCACCGCGATATCGTCGACCGACACGCCGGCGACGAGCGCCCGCTTGATCTGGAAGATGCGCTCCGGCGTGGGGGTGCGCAGCGCGACGCGCAGATCCTCGGGGCTGTCGCTGGTGAGGCGATCGTCCCCCAGGGTCTGTCCCACCTCCCAGCCGGACCGGCCGGCCTCGAGCGCACGGAGGCCCTTTTGGAACGCTTCCTTGAAGGTGCGACCGATCGCCATCGCCTCGCCCACGGATTTCATTTGCGTGGTGAGCCGGTAGTCGGCGGTGGGAAACTTCTCGAATGCGAACCGGGGCACCTTCACCACCACGTAATCGAGCACCGGCTCGAACGACGCCGGAGTGGTCCGCGTGATGTCGTTGGGCAGCTCGTCGAGCGTGTACCCCACGGCCAGCTTGGCGCCGATGCGCGCGATCGGGAACCCCGTGGCCTTCGATGCCAGCGCCGACGACCGCGAGACGCGCGGGTTCATCTCGATCACCAGCATCTCCCCGTCCGCGGGGTTCACCGCGAACTGGATGTTGCACCCGCCCGCCTCCACGCCGATCTCACGAATGATGGCGATCGCGGCGTCGCGCATCCGCTGGTACTCCCGGTCCGTGAGCGTCATCGCGGGAGCGACGGTGATCGAGTCGCCGGTATGCACGCCCATCGGGTCGACGTTCTCGATGGAGCACACGATCACCACGTTATCGCGGCGGTCCCGCATCACCTCGAGCTCGAACTCCTTCCACCCGAGCACGCTGCGCTCGATCAGGGTGGTGTGGACCGGAGACAGCTCGAGTGCACGCTCCACCATCTCCTCGAACTCGGCGCGATTGTACGCGACGCCGCCACCGGTGCCGCCCAACGTGAAGGACGGCCGCAGGATGGCCGGGTACCCCGTCTCGGCCACCTCGTCCACGGCCTCGACCAGGCTGTTCACCGTCTTGCCGACCGGCGTCGCGAGCCCGATCCGCCGCATCGCCGCCGCGAACTGCGCCCGGTCCTCCGCCATCTGAATGGCGCGGGCGTTCGCCCCGATCAGCTCGACCCCGAATCGCTCCAGCGTGCCGTCGCGCACCAACGCCATCGCCACGTTCAACGCGGTCTGCCCGCCCATCGTGGGGAGCAGCGCGTCGGGCCGCTCGCGCTCGATCACCTTGCGGACCCACTCCGGCGTGACCGGCTCGACGTACGTCCGATCGGCGAGCTCGGGGTCGGTCATGATGGTCGCCGGGTTCGAGTTCACCAACACGACCGCGTAGCCCTCCTCTTTGAGGGCCTTCACCGCCTGCGTCCCGGAATAGTCGAACTCGGCGGCCTGGCCGATCACGATCGGTCCGGAGCCGATGAGCAGGATTCGCCGGAGGTCAGTCCGTTTGGGCATCGACGACCTCCCGCAGCGTCTCGTCGAGAGAATAGCGCGGCGCCCATCCCGTCGCCGCCCGCAGCTTCGTCGCGTCGCCCACCAAGTGGAGAATGTCCCCGCCGCGCACCAGGTCCGGGTCCGCCTCCGTGAGCGGGTGCACGCCGATCAAGCCGGCGAGCCGATCGAACAGCTGCTCCAGCGAGATCCCCTCGCCCGACGCCACGTTGTACGTCTCCCCGGCGTGCCCCCGAACGAGCAACCGCACGTAGGCGTCCACCACGTCCCGCACGTGCAGGAACTCCCGCACCGGCTCGAGGTTGCCGACCTTCACGACGGGCGCGCCGACCCGCTTGGCGAACCGCAGCCGCTCGGCGAAGGCGGGCACCACGAAGCGCGCATCCTGACCCGGTCCGGTGTGGGCGAACGCCCGCGCCACCACGACGCGCAGCCCGACGCGCCGCCACGCCTCGAGCGCCGCCAGCTCCGCGCCGGCCTTGCTCGCCCCATAGGGAGACGTAGGCGCAACGGGATCGGTCTCGCGGCGCGGCCGCTGGTCGCCGCAGCCACCGTACACCTCTCCGGTCGAGACCACCAGGACCACGGGATCCGCGCGGCCGGCGCGCTTCGCCTCGGCGAGCACCTGGACCACGCGCGCGGTACCGGCGGCGTTTACCGTCCAGGCGAACCCAGGATCGCGCGTCGCATCCACTCCCGACGACACGGCCGCCAGGTGCACGACGGCATCGTACGGGAGGTCGACCGCGTGGCGCACCGATTCGGCGTCGGTGAGCTCGAGCGGCAGCCAGCGCACCGCGTCGCGCTCGGCGGGCGTCAGGTCCGCCGCGGGAGCCACCACCGGCGGGCTCTGGCCCGGCCGCACGGCCCCGTACACCTCGCGCCCATCCGCGAGCAGCCGCCGCACCAGCCAGCGGCCGACGAACCCGTCGGCGCCGGTCACGAGCACCTTCACGACAGTCGCTCCAGGTCGGCATCGACCATCATGCGCACCAGTTCGGCGAAGCTCGTCCCCGGCGCCCACCGCAGCTCGCGCCGGGCCTTGGTCGGGTCGGCCTGGAGCGTGTCCACCTCCGCTGGCCGTACGAAGCGTGGATCCACGGTGACGTACTGTTGCCAGTCGAGGCCCACGTGCGAGAACGCCAGCTCGCACAGCTCCCGCACCGAGTGCATCTCGCCCGTCCCGATCACGTAGTCGGCCGGCCGGGGAGGCTGGAGCATGCGCCACATGGCGTCCACGTAGTCGCCAGCGAATCCCCAGTCGCGCCGCGCATCGAGATTGCCGAGATGCAACTCTCGCGCCTTTCCCTTGACGATGCGCGCCACGCCATGCGTCACCTTGCGCGTGACGAACTCGAGGCCGCGCCGGGGGGACTCGTGGTTGAAGAGGATGCCGCTGACGGCGTACAGGCCGTAGGACTCGCGGTAGTTGACGGTGATCCAGTGGCCGTACACCTTGGCCACGCCGTAGGGGGAGCGCGGGTAGAAGGGCGTCGTCTCGCGCTGCGGGGTCTCCTGCGCCTTCCCGAACATCTCGGACGAGCTCGCCTGGTAAAAGCGCGCCGTCGGGTGCGCCAGGCGGACCGCCTCGAGCAGGCGCGTGACGCCGAGTGCCGTGAACTCTCCGGTCAGGACGGGCTGGGTCCAGGAGGTGGGGACGAAGCTCTGTGCCGCCAGGTTATAGACCTCGTCCGGTCGGGCATCGCGTACCACGGACGTGAGCGAATGCTGGTCGAGGAGATCCGCGGGCACGATGTGGACGCGGTCCAGCAGGTGCCCGATCCGCTCGTAGGAGTCGTGCGACGTGCGGCGCACCACGCCGACGACGTCGTAGCCCTTGGCGAGCAACAGCTCGGCCAGGTAGGAGCCGTCCTGCCCGGTGATGCCGGTGATCAGCGCGGTGCGCCGGGGTTGCCCCGCCGCCTTCACCGGTTTAGGTTTGCTCGCCCCGCCCTTACGGGCGGGGGGATGTCGCTTGGCGCTCATCTCTTCAGTCGGGCAGGCCCATGGCGCGAGTGTGTGAAATCTGTGGCAAGGGCCCCATCACGGGGCACAACGTCAGCCACGCGAACAACAAGACGAACCGGCGCTGGTATCCGAATCTGCAGCGCGTGCGCGCCGTGGTGAGCGGCACGACGCGGCGGCTGCGCGTCTGCACCCGGTGCCTCAAGGCCAATCGGGTGACCAAGGCAGCCTAATGAAAAGGGGGACCGAGGTCCCCCTTGCCGCTCCCGCCGCACCCCCACCGCTCCGTCACGCACCCAGCAGTTCGATCCGAGCCACCTCGGCGCCGTCGCCCGCGCGATGGCCCAACTTGATGATCCGGGTGTAGCCCCCGGGGCGCGCCGCGAAGCGCGGTCCCAGATCCTTGAACAGCCGATGCGTCACCTCGCGGTCTTTGAGCCGCCGCTCCACGAGGCGGCGCGCATGCAGGTCGCCGCGTCGCGCCAGCGTGATGAGTCGCTCGGCGTAGGGACGCAGCTCCTTTGCCTTCGCCTCCGTGGTCACGATCTTGTCGTGCCGGAACAGGCTCGTGGCCATGTTCGCGAGCATCGCCTTCTTGTGGCTCGCCGTGCGCGACAGCTGCCGACCCTTGGCGCGGTGGCGCATTACTCCAGGTCTCCCTCCGTCGCCTGCGCCTGCGGCGCGACGCCGGGATCCACCACCTTGAGCTCGTCCGCGGCCTCTTCGAACTTCATGCCGAAGTTGAGGCCTTCGCGGCGCAGCAGCTCGGCGATCTCGCCCAGGGCCTTCTCGCCCACGTTCTTGACCTTGAGCAGATCCTCTTCGCGGTACTGCACCAGGTCGGCCAGCGTACGGATGTTGGAGTTCTTGAGCGAATTGACCGAGCGCACGGAGAGCCCGACGTCGTCGATGGAGCGCCCCAACACCTCGCGCAAGCGGCTGGTCGCGGCGCCGCCGTTCCCCGCCGGCTGGGCCGCCACCATGGGCACCTTGCCGAAGTCGACGAAGAAGCGGAAGTGCTCCTGGGCGAGCGCCGCCGCGTAGGCGACCGCGTCCTCGGGCGAGATCGTGCCGTTGGTCTCGACCGTGAGCGTGAGCCGGTCGTAGTCGGTGCGCTGCCCGACGCGCGTCTCCGCCACCGTGAAGTTGGCGCGCCGCACGGGATTGTAGATGGAGTCCACACGGACGACGTCCACCGGCATGGTGCGGTCGATCGGGTGCTGCTCCGCCTCCACGTAGCCGCGGCCTTTGTTCACGTACAGCTCGCCACCGATGTCGCGGTCGTCCTGGACGGTGAACAACAGCTGATCCGGATTGACGATCGTGACCGCGCTGTGGGCTTCGATGTCGCGCGCGTAGACCGGACCGGCTTTGTCGTGTTTGATGTGCATCACCGCTTCGTCCACGTCGGGCGAGAGCACCAGCGTGAGCTGCTTCAACCGCTGGATGATCTGATGCACGTCCTCGACCACCCCGGAAATCGTCTGGTGCTCGTGCACCACGCCGTCGAGCCGGAAGGCCCACACCGCTGCGCCCCGCAGCGACGAGAGCAGCATGCGGCGCAGCGAGTTGCCGAGCGTGTAGCCGTAGCCCCGCTCCAGCGGCTGGAGGCGGAACTCGGCGGCGTTGGGGTTGTCTTCCCGCTTGGTCATCTCGACCAGGTGTGGACGGACCAACCCGGTCAAATCGAGAGTCGTCATCACTTGGAATAGAGCTCGACGATTAACTGTTCTTGCGCGGCGATCGGGATGGCGTCGCGGGTCGGCCGCTCGGTCATCTTCCCAGTCGCCTTGTCGGTATCGACGTGGATCCAGGTCACGGGCTGCTGCCGGCCGAATTGCTCGAGCGCGTGCTTGACCTGCACCAGCTCGCGGCTCGCCTCGGCGAGCTTCACTTCGTCCCCCGGGCGCACCCGGTAGGAGGGAATGTCCACCGTGCGGGCGTTCACCTGCACGTGACGGTGCCGCACCAGCTGGCGCGCCTGCCGGCGCGACACGGCGAAGCCCATCCGGTATACGAGATTGTCCAGCCGGCTCTCGAGCGCGACGAGCAGGGCTTCACCCGTCACGCCCGGCTCCTTGAGCACGGCGTCGAAGATGTTGCGGAACTGGCGCTCCGAGAGCCCGTAGATCCGCTTCACCTTCTGCTTCTCGCGCAACTGGCGCTGGTAGTCGGACGCCTTGCGGCGCCGTCCCGACGACTGGCCGTGCTGGCCCGGCGCATAGGGACGCCGCTCGACCGCGCATTTCTCGGTGAGGCAGCGCGTGCCCTTGAGAAACAGCTTGGTACCCTCGCGCCGGCACAGCTTGCAGGCGGGTCCGGTGTAGCGCGCCATCGCTCAGACCCGCCGTTTCTTGGGCGGGCGGCACCCATTGTGGGGAATCGGGGTCACGTCGCGGATCGAGCGGATCTGGAGGCCCGCCGTGGCGAGCGCCTGGATCGCGGACTCGCGGCCGGACCCGGGACCCTGCACGCGCACGTGCACGCGCCGCACGCCGAGGTTGAGCGCTTCGCGCGCCGCCTGCTCCGCGGCCACCGTCGCCGCGAACGGCGTCGACTTCTTGGAGCCCTGAAACCCCGCCTTGCCCGAGGAACCCCACGTAAGGGCGTTCCCCTGCATGTCGGTGATCGTGATGAGCGTGTTGTTGAACGTGGCCGTGATGTGCGCGATGCCTTCCGCTTCCACCACCTTTTTCGCGCGCTTCGCGCCCGCTGCTTTCGCCTGGGCCATTTACTTTTTCAGGAGGGGCTTCTTCTTGCCCGCGATCGCGCGCCGCGGCCCCTTCTTGGTGCGCGCATTGGTGTGCGTGCGCTGGCCGCGCACCGGCAGGTTCTTGCGATGCCGCGAGCCGCGATACGTCCCGATGTCCATCAGCCGCTTGATGTTCATCGCGACCTCGGTGCGGAGCGCGCCTTCCACCTTGTAGTCCCGCTCGATCACCTGTCGCAACCGCGCCACCTCGGCGTCCCGGAGATCACGCACCCGGGCGTCCGCGTTCACCCCCGTCTCCGCGAGGATCTTCTTCGCGTTGTTGGGGCCGATGCCGTAAATGTACGGGAGGGCGTACTGAATTTTCTTGTCGCGCGGCAGATCCACGCCTGCAATGCGTGCCATGTGCTACCCTTGCCGCTGCTTGTGCTTGGGACTGCGCTTGCAGATCACGCGGATCACGCCCCGCCGCTTGATCACCTTGCAGTGTTCACAGATCGGTTTGACGCTGGTCCGAACCTTCAAACGGCACGCTCCGGGAAAAAAATTCCAGTTAAGTCTCGGAGTATAGACGGGGTCGTAAGTTCGCGCAAGGGGCTGGATTAGGGGGGTAGTGGTCCATTTGCTATTACGGCGGCGGAAGCTCGGTGGGGCTCCAAACTACCGGTGGCTATGTACGGCTCGGCTGACCGGCCGTTGCGGATTGGCGACCTGGAAATTCCCTGCTATGTGCTTGATGACGGTCGCCGTGTTCTAGTGCAGCGAGGCATGATGACCGCCCTGGACATGAAGCAAGGAACGGCCGGTCGGGGAGCCGGTGATCGGCTGGCAAAATTCGTTGCCACGAAAGCGCTTAGCGGTTTCGTGGATGCAAAACTGGCCGAGATGATCACCAACCCCATCCTCTTCCGCGTAGAAGGCGGCCAAACGGCATATGGCTACGAGGCTACCATCCTAGCCGACATTTGCGAGGCGGTCCTCGCAGCGCGGAAGGCCGGTAAGCTGAATTACCAGCAGGAGCACATCGCCGACCAATGTGAAATCCTAGTACGCGGCTTCGCGCGGGTTGGGATTGTAGCCCTGGTGGATGAGGTCACGGGCTTCCAGGCGGATCGGGCCCGCGATGCCCTTGCCAAGATTC